>Ga0310121_10000405_pt1 | contig 47631 bp, 44 predicted proteins | sample CB27_Tmax_986_MG_FD_203504 | JGI IMG/M metagenome (GOLD analysis project Ga0310121, IMG submission 203504) | Marine microbial communities from Western Arctic Ocean, Canada - CB27_Tmax_986 | ecosystem: Environmental > Aquatic > Marine > Oceanic | place: Canada: Western Arctic Ocean | collected... | reverse complement strand
ATAGATCACCAATAGTTTCGGTTCCCGCCAATCAGTGCGATACCGGCGTCGACCTTTTTTGCTACGGCGGCCACGTTTGTCCTGACGGATGCGAACGCGCCCGCCATCGGTACTGATGACCACGCGGTGGCCTTTCAGACTACCCGAAATTCCCATTGCGCCCGTCTACTGATCCTGCCGAGCCCGCCGCGAAAAGTGGTACGCGATCGTGGCGATTTGTTTCACGGACAACTTGACACCCATTTCTTTCAAGTGCCCACGCGCGTCTTCCAAAGAGTTCATAGCGGCAGCCAGTTTCGCAACTTCGCTGGCTAAGGCCGGCGAACAACGATCATGAACGCCCAGCAGTATCAGACCGCAGTACGCCCCTTTGCCTTTTGTCACGCGAGCTTCACTGCGCGCAAAATAACGGGCCACCAAGGAGATCTCCGCCCCACCCAAAAAACGGATCGTGACCGGTCGCCAGCCAAAGTTCTTGAGCTTCTTACTACCGGCCTGCGCTAGATCAAGTTCCTTTTTCCTCATTTCCTCGGAAGCCAGCGCCCGTTGCAGCTGCAGCGCCAAGGAAAGGCTCTGCAGCCGATCAGTCAATTGCTTCCACCGACGCTCACGTTCTACCAATTCAGTCGGGTCAAGCGGGGGCGAAGCGGATTGTAGCTCTTCCAATTGCGACAATATCTCTTGCAATGCCTGCTCAATCTCCGCTGTTTTTTGGCAACGCTCGAATCATCCTTGATGAAGGCCATGTTCCAACTCCTTTCGGAACTAGGGTTTGCAAAAACAGCCTTCATCAATGATTCGAGCATTTTTTTAAGCTAACTTAAAATCTAGCTTGCTATCATCTCTCCTACAAATAAGAAACGCTCCCGATGCCCCCCGCAGGTGGACGTTTGGTGGCAGACCCATTGCAGCGCGGTGCCAGTCGCCTAGGCACGGTGTGAGTTGGCTCCTATTCCAACTGGTTACGCTTTCAGCCACGGAAAACGGCGAGGCTCGCCGAAGCGAAACAATAGGAACACGCGCTCCAGGGATCACGCGGATGGGCAAAACTCTTCATTTGATGCTGGGTTTGCTCACAATTTCGGCCCGACGGTGCCGATGGAGAAGAGCAAGCACCGTTTCGAGAGCCGGATGTCGGTCGTCCCGGATGTCAGGTGTCCCAGTTGTCGGGCATCACGTTAGCGGCGGAGGTACCCACCACATGATGCGGTCATTTGCAGTAGCAGCTGGTTTGTCCTTGATCCTTCTCGGCGCCGAGTTCATGATCGTCGACCGTTTGGTCATGGCCGATCTGTCATCGCCTGCATCCAGTGATTTTGAATCCTTTTCTGGACTGGGCGCGCCGGCGCGACGAGTCTTCGTACCCCCCGAATGGGCCCCCTGGGGTTTGTTATCAGGCGGGGTCGTAACGGTCCTCTATGCCGCCACGTTGAGTGGCCGCAGCTTGGACGACTAACCCTAGACTATTCGCCCTGGCGAAAAGCATCGAAATATTGCTGGACACTTTCCCGATGAGCGCGAGGTAGGCGCTGGCCCGTGAGTGGATCGGCTGTGTCGGATTTGGAACTTTCGATCGCGGACCGGATCTCCTGGAGGGCGTCTCCAGATTGATTGGGCCCGCCCACGGTGCCGACGACGACCGCCTTGCCGCGACCAGGTTTGCCCCGGACCTGTGATTCATAGAAATCGGTGTCCGTTTGTTCTTCTGGGCGATCGCCGACTCCCTGGCCCTCTCCCAAGCCGAGTCCGGGAATTTCACCCTCTCCGAATCCTTGTCCTTGACACTGTGCGCAGCCTGCACCCTGGCAGGACTTGCAGTTGAGACTGTCTTTGGCGTCAGCGATCGAATCCAAAGCCTCTTCGAGCATTTCCATTTCGCTCATTTCAGTGTCCAACGCATCCAGCTGGGCCATCAGCCCATCCAGTGCTTCGGCCGCCTTGAGACTGTCACCTTCGCGGAGGCACTTGGAGCATTCGCCCATTTCCTGAGCCAGCTTGGCCATCCGCTCCAGTTGCTGGTCACCCGATTTAAGCCGGTCTAACTGCTTCTGCAATTGACCCGCTTTAGCCAACTCACCACTTTTGGCGAGCTGATCGATTTCATCCTGCATGCGTTGAGCTGTTTCGGCCTGTTGTTTGGCCATTTTCTGCATACGGTCGGCCAATTGGTCCAACTGCTTCTGCAATTCCTTTTGCTGTTGGTCGTCCAACCCGGCTTTGGCGATTTTGTCACGAAGCTTTTGTAGTTCGGATTTCGCGACGCCAAAATCCCCTTTCTTGATGGCGTCCGCCATACGATCCGCGGGCCCGCGAGAAATGTCTTTCAATTGCTTGAGTTTTGCCCGCAGCGCCTCTCGCCCTCCGATCTCTTCTCGACGCCGCTTTAGTTCGGACGCCATGTTGTTCAACTCGACCAATCCTTTCTTATGATCAGAATCTTTGCGCGAAGCCATCTTCTCCGCGGAACGTTCCAGCTCGGAGAACAGCTGCTTGGCTTCTTCCAGGTCAGCCTTATCAGCCTCTTGGGTGCGCTTGGCGAATCGTTTCTTGAGTCCCTCACCCGTTTTACGCACCGGTTTATTTTGTGTCACGGCAGCGGCCTGGGCTTTGGACGCGGGGTCGCCAGTGGCACTGGGAACGACATAGGCGATGACTAACGCCAATGCCAAAGTCGCCACAGGTAACAAATGAGGCCATCCGAACTTCAAGCCAAATTTGGCACCGACGTCGAGGCCCTCAACACGGTTCAACGCGTCATGAACCAGCGCTTGCCCGGCCGGTGTCGCCACATCGACGTCATTCAGCGCGAGGGTGCTGGAAACACGTTCTTTCAGCCCGAACCTGCGATCGATTTCGACAGCCGCATCCAGAGATCGGACCCGAGACACCCAAACCCAGATCATCGCGGCTATCAATCCAGCCACCGCGGCGGCGACCAACCAACCCATGGTCCATGATTGATTGTCGAATTGAATCGGACGAAATTTCGGTACGGCCAAGGCGATCGTCGCCACGGCCAGCGCCGCACATAGGCACCAAGGAAGCACCCTTAAGAACCTTTGCATGGCCAATCGCCGACTTGCGATACCGACTTGTTGCAGTAACTTGTCCACAATCGATACTCCGAATAGCAAGGTAATATCTACTGATAGGACCGATGATCGATTGTTCCGATTATACGCCTTTTCCCTATCTCGGACTTTCCGGACCGCTCGAACTACGTGAACCTCGTGGAAAACCGCAAAATTGCCTGATAAGTAAGGCATCTCGTTGACGGCAAGTCACTTACGCCGCAGCGACCCACCTTAGTCCAGGTTAACGGAATCTGGATTTTCCGGTCAGGCTGTGGGAGGGTAAGATTGTTTTATAGCGCCAGACATTACAGAATTCGATCGTATCCGTTTCAATCATCGCCATGACCACACTCCCAACTGTGGACGAATTGCCGGAGGCGGACGTCGTTATCTTCGACGGCCATTGCCGATTCTGCACAGGCCAAGTCGAGCGTATCAATCGTTGTGACGGCGGCGATCGGCTGGCCTTCATCTCGCTTCACGACCCGGTGGTTGCCAAGCGCTGGCCTGATTTGACGCACGAGCAATTGATGGATGCGATGTACGTTATCGATCAGGATGGAGAACGCCATGGAGGTGCGGCGGCTTTTCGGTACCTGACACGGCGCTTGCCCAAGCTTTGGTTGTTAGCGCCGATGATGCACATTCCGTTCAGCCTGAGGTTCTGGCAGGCGGGATACCGCTGGATTGCCCGTCAAAGGTATCGCTGGGGAAAGACGGAAGAGTGCGAAGGCGAGAAGTGCAAAGTTCACTTCGAATAGATCAGCAAGCGGCGATCTGGCATCATCCGCCATTGATGCAGGTTCGCGAGGTCTGGCGTTACGACGGGGAAACGATTCACGTGCTCGTCTGGCAGGAGGGCGCATACGTGCCCCGGGACGAAAGCGAGGTTCTGCCTTAGTTTCCGATGTCAGAAGCCATGCGGCCGGTAGAATCGCGGAATACGATTGGTGAAACCAATCTCATCAAGCAATTTCAAACGTGGGTCCGGACCCAGGTAGCCCAGTGAAAGCGGACCGTTTGCGGGCAGCTATTCCTTGAAATAGCTCACCGCATTCTTGAACACCGCCATGCCGTCGCCGACTTCAGGTAGATCCTCCCGCGTCCAGCGGGGGTGTTGGGTGCGGTCGATGAACCGCTCGGGATGCGGCATCAGGCCCAAGACACGTCCCGTCGAATCGCAAACACCGGCGACGCTCTCGTCCGATCCGTTGGGGTTCTCTGGGTAACCTACCGCTGGCTGCATATCAGCAGTCCCGTATCGGAGCGTCAACTGGCCAGCCTTTGCCAAACGGTCAGATTCTTCCGGTCCACGGACCACGAACTTGCCTTCCGCATGGGCGATGGGCAAATACATCTCCTCGACACCTCGAAGCATCACGCACTTGTCGCTGTCGACAGTCAAGCGCACCCAGCGATCCTCGAACTTGCCGGAATCATTTCCAGTCAATGTGGCAATCGGACCCGATTCGTTTTGCTCAAATAATAGTCCTGTTTGTACGAGTACCTGAAAGCCGTTACAGATGCCCAGCACAAGTTTGCCACTCGCTTTGAAATCGTTCAGCACGTCGGCATGGTGATGCCGCAGGCGCGAAGCGAAAATGCGGCCGGCCCCGATGTCATCTCCGTAGCTAAAACCTCCGGGAAGGCAAAGGATTTGGGCCTGGCTGGCTAAACCTGGAGCTTCCATCAGCCGATTGATATGCACCCGCTGCGTCCTCGCCCCGGCCTGCTGGAAGGCATGTTCCGTCTCCAGATCACAATTGGTTCCGGGAGCCCTGAGAATAATAACGAGTGGTTTTGACATCGATCAATAAATTCCTTTACCAGTTAAGTGGCTCCTGCCAGGCTCGCTTGAGCTGTTGGAGCGAGGCGCGAAGGACCTTCTGGCCTGACTCGCCACCTTGACGATGGGTGCCGATCACGATTTCCTTGGTATCGTTCGTAACACCTATCTGCGTTACCGACCTACCCGCCAGGTGCCGCTGAAATTCATCCGCGCGCTCTTCCGCCACTTCGCAGAGAAACCGCGTATTGGACTCAGAGAACAGCAGATTGATCGACTTGTCGGCCGATTGATCGAGCGTGTCAGCAATCTGATCCAACCATATTTCAGCGCCGATTCCGCCGGCGAATGCCATTTCCGCCAGCGCCACCGCCAGGCCTCCCTCGCTCAAATCATGACAAGCGTGGACGGTCGACGCCGCAATGGCCGCGTGAATTCCTGCGAAAATCAGCTTGGCTTTACTCGCGTCGACTCGAGGAACGCAACCACCGCTCAGATTGCGGACTAAGGCAAAATGGGATCCTCCCAACTCATCGTGAGTTTCACCGACCAAATAGAGACGACTGGCCGATCGCTTGAGATCCATCGTCACACAACGGCCGACATCGGCCACCTGGCCCAAGGCACTGATCAACAGTGAAGGAGGAATCGATATGGTTTGCCGCTGGCCGCAGCTATCGTCGTAGCTGAACTCATTATTCAAACTATCCTTGCCGCTAATGAAGGGTGTCCCCAGTTGGACCGCCATGTCGTAGCAAGCCAGCGCGGCACGAACTAATGACCCGAGCGTCTCCGGCCGATCGGTATAGCCCCAGCAAAAGTTGTCCAGAATGGCAATTTGCCGAGGGTCCGCGCCCACGGCCACACAATTTCGTATCGCCTCGTCGATGGCGCTGGACGCCATGTGGTAAGTGTCAAAATCGCCAAGGCGCGGATTCATTCCACAGGCAACGACCAACCCGCGCCGCGAATCCAATCGCGGTCGAACGACGGCGGCATCACTGGGTCCGTCGTTGTTAACACCGACCAACGGTTTGATGACGCTGCCGCCTTGCACTTCATGATCGTATTGGCGAATCACCCATTCTTTGCTGGCCACATTCAGCGAACTCAGAATCGCCAGCAGCGTGTCCGTGGGATCCACCTCAGCATGGATTATCAACGGAGCGTCGACTGGAATCGCATAGTGGGCTTGTCGAACGACTGGGGGCCGGCCATCGTGGAGAAATTTCATGGAAAGATCAGCGACCTTTTGGTCGTGATACTTCAGTTCCAATCGACCGGTCTCAACGAATCGCCCCAGGATCGTGGCCTCGACATCTTCTTCGTCACATAGTTTCTTGAACCGTTCCCAGTTTTCGGGTGGTACAGAAACCACCATCCGTTCCTGGGCCTCCGAAATCCAAATCTCGGTGTAGGACAAGCCATCGTATTTGAGTGGCGCCATTTCCAACCAGACTTCGGCGCCAAGCTCTTCGCCCATTTCGCCGATGGCACTGGAAAACCCACCAGCGCCGCAATCCGTCACGGCACTGTAAAGCCCCTGATCGCGAGCGACCATCAGCACGTCAAGCAGCATCTTCTCGGTGATGGCGTTACCTATCTGCACGGCTCCACCAGACAGATCGTCGCTCTCGCTGGTCAGCTCGGCAGAACTAAACGTTGCCCCATGAATTCCATCCCGGCCTGTTCTCCCGCCAACCGCCACGATGTGATCGCCCACTTGGGGTGCCTTTTGGCATTTGTTTCGCGGTAGAATACCGACGTTACCGCAATAGACTAAAGGATTGCCCAGGTATCGGGGATCGAAGTAGATGGCGCCATTAACTGTCGGTATTCCCATGCGATTTCCATAATCGCGCACTCCGGACACAACCCCTTTCATCACACGACGGGGATGCAGAACACCGGCAGGCAATTCGTCGCTTGGCGTACCGGGCGGTGCAAAGCAAAACACGTCGGTATTGCAGATTGGCTTGGCCCCCAAACCGGTACCCAGCGGATCTCGGATGACTCCACCGATCCCCGTGTTGGCGCCGCCATACGGTTCCAAAGCGGAAGGATGATTGTGAGTTTCGACTTTGAATACGACGTTGTAGTCATCGTCGAATCGAACAATGCCAGCGTTGTCTTCAAAAACACTGACGCACCAATCCTTATCACCCAGGCTTTGGCGAATCTCGTGGGTTGCCGCGAAAATGGTCTCTTTCAGCATGTTGTCGAATTGCCGCTCGGTTTGATCATCCCGGTAGGCAATACGTCCGGCCAATGTCTTATGGCTGCAGTGTTCACTCCAGGTTTGAGCAATCGTCTCCAATTCGACGTCGGTCGGATCGCGCCGGAGCCGTTGAAAATGCGCTTGAATCGTCTGCATCTCGACTAAGGTCAAATAAAGCTGGCCCTCACGGCTCAGTCGGTTCAGATCGTCGTCATCAAATTCACGGATAGGAACCGTAATTAACTTGAAGGCATAGTCGGCGCCGATCTCCAGCCGATCCATTTCCAGCGGACCAACGACCACTTGCTCGATCGAGTCGTTGGCCAGTAGTTTTCCGCACAACGAATGGAGCTGATCCGAATTCAATTCACCGAGCCAATACTTGCTGAACGTTCGGACCGCGCGGACCGGCACGCCAAGGTCCTCGATCGCCGACAAGGCGCTTTTGGCAACCGGATCGGTCACCCCCGGCTTGGGTAATACGTAAATCAATCGCGAATGGCCATTGGGCGGCTGGCTCAATTGGACCGAACCGACCGGAGCCACGATCGCGCGTTCGACGACCGGATCGACCAACAACTGGTCCGTCAATTCGCCGACTTGTTCCTCCGCCAAATCCCCTTCGATGAGAAAACCGCGGGCCGTGCGGATCGTCAAGTCGTCGCACAATCCCAGGTCGGATGCCTCGCTGGCGATCCGCCCGGCTTTCAAGTCGGGCCGACCAACAGCCGGATAAATGTCAACTTCCCATAGCGTCACGTTGTTGCTTTCCTTTCTTCAACAATCGAGAAATGGCCTTGGCGTCTTTGCTTTCCAAGGCCCTGCGAAACGCATCTAACACGCCGGAAAAGTCATCCAAGGCCCCGAGAAGCTCCTCGCGATTGTGCAGGAAAATCTGTTGCCACATATCGCTATCACCAGCGGCAATGCGTGTAGTGTCGTTCCATCCGCTGGCGGCCAAGTGCAGCGACTTTTTTGGCGTCACAGCGGCAAGCGTGGACGCGATCAGATGCGGTAGGTGGCTGGTCGCCGCCACCGCCTTATCATGCGCCGATGGAGACATTCTGACAACTTGTGCACCTAAACGCTGCCAAAACTCCGTGACAGCTTGGACCGCGTGAGGACTCGATCTTCGCGTTGCAGTGACCACAACCGTACGCTCATGAAACAGATCGGGCCGGGAGGCCTCGGGCCCGGATTCATGTCCTCCCGCCAAAGGATGGCTGCCAATGAACTTCGTCCCGTCAGGTAGCTGACCCTCCAACGCCGCGACAATGGTTTGTTTCGTGCTGCCGGCATCCGTAATCACCGCCCCATCCGGACAATGTTCGGCAACTTGCCGTACGTGCTCCGCTATCCGGGCCACGGGTGTACACACGATGGTCAATTCCGCCTCGGAGACTCCTCGCGAAAGATTCGTGGTTGCGAAGTGGATTGCACCAGCCAACTTGGCTTTGCGCAAGCTGCTTTGGCGGCGACCTATGCCCACTACGCAACCCGCCAGATTTCGCTGCCGCAAAGCTAAACCAATTGAACCACCAATCAATCCGACACCAACAATGGCAACCGTTTCGTATCTGGATCTCACGTCATTGCCCGTTTATCGACTCCCGTATGGTCCCGGCAGACCGGGAAAACCAAGAATTGTATCAAAACGGCCCCGGATTGGTTATGGATCAACCACTGGCGAATATCGACGGCATCAGACCCATCACCACGATTGCTAGAAGGACGGCAACCACCACAATCCCGAGGGCACCCCAGGAGGTACTGTCTTTTGGGACTGCCAGTTGCGATTGGCGGCGGAGCAATGCCTCCAGGGGCCGTACCTCGCCTGCCGCGCGATCAGGAGCTTGTCCAGCCATGTCCGTCTCGGCATGGTTGACGGTCTGGTCGATCATCTCACCCAGCAGTCCCTGGATGGTTCGCGCGTTAAACGGTCTCTCTTCCGGATCTTTGGCCAACAGATCGACAATGATCTGCTCCATGGATTCTGGACACTTTACGCCGTATCGTCTCACGCGGGGGGGCTTACTATGAAGGTGTTGCTCAAATATTTCAGCAAAATTGTCTCCTAAATAGGGTGGCCTGCCACTGAGCATCTCAAACAACAGGCAACCGAGTGCATAGAGATCCACTTTGCCGGTAGTGTTACGTTGGCCGCGAACCAATTCGGGGCACATATAGGCGTAGGTCCCGACAGTGAGTCCCGTGTCCGTGATGTCGAGGGACCTGAGGTCTCGGGCGATTCCGAAATCGCCCAGTTTTGCCTGGGCGTCAACGGTCAGGTAAATATTTCCCGGCTTCAGATCTCGATGGATGATGCCATGGTTGTGGGCGTACTGCAATGCCGCCGCAATCTGGCGTCCGCAGTCGGCAGCTTCGTGCCATGATAATCGCCCCACTTGGGCAAGGAGTGTTTTGAGCGTGCCCACCTCGACTAACTCCATAACAAAAAACAACCGCCCCTGATGGGTACCCCCCCCGTAGTACCTCACAATATTCGGGTGTTCCAGCTTGGATAGGATCAGCATTTCCCGTTCAAATCGCGACACGATGAGTTTGTCGTCGCTGATACCACCGGCCAACAGCTTCAAGGCATAGACTTCGCCACTGCCTTTGGATCGCACGCGGTAAACGGTCCCCACCGTGCCTACCCCTAACAATTCACCTCGCTCAAAGTCATCAAAGCGGAGCGTCGCCTCAGGTTGTGGCATTCTTGGACCCTCTTGCCGCAGATTCCTCTTGATTCTCTCAGATCCATGGCGACATCGGAAGCCAAATGCCCGGCGTTACGTGAAATTCAGCGCGTCGAATCGGCCGAAGAACAGCGAAAACCTGCTTCTGCCGCAATCCCGAATCAACTAGATTGGTCCTCGTCGGGCCATCAATCACGAGATACATGAGGTAGCTGCCGACGAGCCATGGCGATTCCAACTGGTTTCTATCATGGCTTCGAGTCCGGACATCGTTGAACAATGTGAGAAAGTAGGCTTTCCATGTGGACCAACTGGCATCCATTTATTGACTGGTCGATGAGCACCCTGGGATGGACGTTGACGGTTTTCGTGATCCTCACCATTGTCTGTTTCGTGGTGCTGGAATCCATGGCGCGGCGACTGATTACGGCGGCTGCACCCATGGGAATTGTCTCCTTTGAATTAGCCGCGACGGCCGAGGAAAGCCGCGAGATCGTCGCTTCGTGGGATGAGGGGACGCGCGAGATCGCTCGGCAGAATCTGTGGTGGGACTATCTGTTCATTCCGCTTTACACGACGACACTAGCCATCCTGGGAATCATGTCGGCACATTGGTTCACCTCGCGCGGTTTGCATGGCCTCAGCAACCTGGCGATCTTGTTGGCTTGGGGACAATGGCTTGCTGGTCTATTGGATTTCGCAGAGAACAGCGCGCTGTTGCGAGCTTTGGAATTGTATCCGGAAATACCGGAAGGATTACCACGTTTGTCCAGCACGTGTGCGCGGTGTAAATTCGTGCTTGTGGTGCTGGCCGCCGTTTGTTGTTTTTTCGGATTGATGCTTTCACTTTCGTCTTGATCGGTTTTCTCTCTAAGTGTGTGAGCGATGGCAGCAAAAGACAATTCTACGGCCGCCGCCGTCAACACGGCGTATCCTGCCAGCGCGGCGCAGCCGTTTCGCGACTCCGGTTTTACGCTGGTCGAATTGCTTATTGTCATCTCGATTATCGCCGTGCTGGTCGCCCTGCTGCTGCCGGCGGTGCAATCAGCCAGGTCGGCGGCACGGCGGACACAGTGTCTGAATCAGCTCAGACAAATTGGTATCGCCAGTAGCGCGCATGCTTCCGCGCATGGGCATTTTTCAACCGGCGGTTGGGGACACAGCTGGGTCGGCCTCGCCGAACGCGGTTTTGGAAAAAAACAACCGGGTAGCTGGATCTACAATTTGCTTCCCTACGTCGAACACCAGTCGCTTCATCAATTAGGGCTGAATCAAGCAGGTTCCGACCTGCAGGCGGCCAATAAACAACGAGTGACTACACCGATTGGCCTGTTCAATTGTCCCGAAAGGCGGCCACCCGAAACGTGGCCGTTACTCACTGAACCTGCCGGCACCTGCGACCGCCAGCCTCACGAAACGGCGGCTCTCACCGAAGCCGCACGTAGTGACTATGTGATGAACGGCGGCAGCGTGAGCGGAAACTTTCACAGAGGCCCAGCATCGTTGGCCGAAGGCGATGATCCAAATTACGATGGGATCACAGTCCCTATAACGGGCTCTGTTACATCCGCAGTATGGTGCCGCTAAAAAGAATTAAGGATGGTATTTCAAAGACCTACCTGGCGTTTGAAAAACATGTTCGGCCGGACGACTATACAACTGGCCTGGACTTAGGTGATGACCAGAACATGTACGTGGGGGCTGGCGCAGACGTCGTTCGCTTTACCGGTTCGGTAGATCCTCAACGACTGAAACTACCGCCACGAAAAGATTCGAACGACATTTTACGAGCCATTTATCTAAATATTCCGAGAGCGCTCACGGCGCAGGGATGCATGCGGTGCTGTGTGATGGGGCGGGACTGACCGTCTCTTACGACATCGACCCACTTGTGCACGCCCGCTTTGGTAACCGTGACGATGGCCTTGTCGTTAGTGTCACGGATCTCTAATTTATGGCTCAGGAATGAAAGTGCGGATCCTTCGGACGCGATTCGGCAGGGTGGGCGTGTTCGCCCATATCAAGCGATCCGGCTCGAAGAAAGTCGTCAGCGACTGAGAATGACTCGTCGGTTTGCTGGACTTTGGCGACCCGGAACAGCTCCACCAAACACGCGAGAATTCGATGATCGGTCCTTATTCCGACATCTACTCCTTGGGGGCAATCCTGTACCAACTGCTCACCGGGCATCTCCCCTTCAATACTGCAAAAACCGACCAAGGCAACCGGACTTCTGCCGAGGCCGTGCTGAGGCAACAGAAGAAAGGTCCGCCACGACCATCGATTCACAACCCGGACATATGCAAGTCGCTCGATCGGCTTCTCTTGAGTTGTCTCAGCTATGCTCTAGCCCAGCGACCGAAGAGCGCCGCGGAATTGTGCGAACAATTAAAACGGCAATACGTTTCTCGCAATCCACTGGTTCGGATATCGCGGCAACATCCTCGGTTCTTCCGTACTGCCATCGTCGTGGCATGCCTCGTCGGAATAAGTGCCTTGGGATTGTTTCCCCAACTGGACAGCTTGGAAGAGCGGGCCTTCAAACGCGGAACGAAAAACTTCGAAAGCGGGGAAGTCGAGGCTGCTATCGTTGATTTAACAGTTGCTTCTGGACGGGCTGATCTTACGTTTGACACGCACTACCTGCGCGTACGGTGTCGAACGCAGCTTCCAAACTTTGCCGCCGCGGCCGATGACTTTGCCGAATGTTTACAGCTGCGCGAAGACGGTAAGGCACGCGACTGCCTGGCATGGGCGCAGCAGAGGATGAGGAAGTTCGACGACGCTATCGAAAATTATCGCGCTGCTCTGAATGGTGGATGGGCGACCGCTGGATTGTATAACGATTTAGGCAACTGTTATCGCGTGACGAAGCGATTGGACGAAGCCCTCGAGTCGTATACGAACGCCCTTCTACTCGATCCGGAATTCGTCATCGCGCGATTTAATCGGGTCAGAACCGACCATCTCAAGATGCAACAGCGTCGGACCTACTATCCCAATAACGGTATCGAGGATGTTCAAATCGTTTTGGCCCAAACACCGAAATACGGTGAAGCGTACTTCGTGGCAGCTCAAATTTACGCAATTGCCTCGAAGTTTGAGACGAATTTTTCGGATCTGGCCGTGGACATGTTGGAACAATCGATACAACATGGCTGCGATCCAAAGAAACTTCGTTATCAAACGCTACCATCACTGGCTCCGGTGCGCCAGCATCCGCGATTTAGTAACCGTTCACGGGTCGATCGGGATGATTTGACGGGAGCGGGTTAATTTCTTTGAGTCCATCGTGACCTAACGTGTCACGGGTCGTGCCGAATGAAGTGGTATGACCAAGAGATATCCTAACATTCCTGCTGAGATCGATGCGGAGCTATCGCCAAAAGCCCGTAAGTTTTTTCACGATCTGATCGACGACTATGAACGTCGCATTGGTCGTGGTGGATCCATCGGGCGATTATGACATCGAATGGATAACTATTAGTGACCTCTAGCCAAGGAGCGGGAAACCATTTGGAATGCAATTGATGAGCAGAACGCCTGGAAGCCTCTTCGAGCGTGATGGCAAAGTCCGCTCCGACGACTTTGTCGAAGTGTGCCGTATCCACCAACGCGACCGGACTGCCTCGCCAACTGTGCCAATAGAGTACAAAGCAGAGTCCTGGAAAATCGCTCACGATCTTCTCCAAGATGTGATAGCTGTCAAATGAGTCATCTCTTTCGTTGGCCAATCCAAACTCGCATAGGCCCATGGGTTTATCGAATCGGCGCAGCTGCTGATAGGCGTTGGCGATGGAGTCATCGGGTGTCTCGACGTACCAATCGAGTCCCACGATATCAACCAGTTCGGCACCGGGATACATCTTGCCAATACGGTCACTCGTGGAATCACCATTCGCCGTTGGCGCGTAAACCCAGAGCAGGTTGTTCAAATTTTTTTGATACGTCAAATAGTTAAACAGCTCGGTCCAAAGTCGACGAAATTCATCCGGACCCACCGAGCTATCTCCGCCGGATCCGCCCCACCAGAACCAACCACCATTCGCCTCGTGAAAGGGGCGCCAAAGGACAACCACACCCGCCTTCTGCAAGGATTGTAGAGCGCTGGCGACGTGCTCCAGATCAGCGATCCAGAGCAGATTAGCAACGGTGCCCTTCTCGAACAACTCGTCCAAATTCCGAGCGTGAGTGTCGTGACAATCCGTACCACGCCAGGGATTGCGAGGATGCATACTCAGGGTCACCAATCCTCCTTGTTCCCAGTGTGATGCCAAAATCTTGCTGGCCTTTTCAAAACGCCGGGAGACATGCGTTGTATCCAAGATCAATGCCCAGAAGTCCGGGCCGCTGGCCACTTATTTGAGCCAATCGATTGACATATCAATCGAGACCACGCTGGCTGGCAACGCTTCCGTGTCCCAAATTTTGCCCCAAGATGAGACGACCTGTTTTCCGCCCCGGAAAGGGCCGTTAAGTATCTCAACACGTGACTGGTGGCGGCAGACGCACGCGGATTCGCTGGCTCAACGGCCAAGACGCCTTCGCCAATCAGGGCCGCTAGCAACACGCAGACCATCAGGCGAAAACGGGAGATCCAGGCAAGCCAAACCATGGTTAATAATTTCCGATTAAACCGCGAGTTCAAGCATGGCTAGCGTAGATAGCATGTCTACGGACATAAAAAATGCCCCCGGAAAGTTTGGGTCCCAGGGGGGCGAAGGACTCCATGCTTTTCCGGGAGCGATTGGATGATCGCGACCTCAGCTTCCTGCGTCGGTCGCTCGCATATGATCTTTGTAAACTTAGCAAATGTTAAAGCTTTCGCTGGCCTCCATGCCAAACGTATGCTTTCCGGTCCGCAGAGAAACTCATCCGAGTTCTCCGTATGCAGGTTCGTCTACTTCGCTCTCAAAGATCCGATTTGCGTATGACCGCCGTCAGCCTCAAGCCGCTTTGTCAGTGAATTGATTTGCTTTTCTCCTAACCTCGTATCAATGTGGGCCGGAGGATACGAGAAGCATTCCCGGAAGGTCAAGAGCAGTTTTCTCGCCATCCTGTTTTTATTTTCGCTAGCGATGCTTACACCAGCGACGTTGCTGCTCGATCATTCACATACCCTGTCGAATCCGCGGTCGAACCGCGGTGCGACGCGATGGACAAATCCTTAGCGGAATAGCGACGATCGCGATTTGGAGGCGATCTGCTTGGTGGTAAAAAAAGTGGGATCGTCGATAATCCAAGGGGTTGACCTGGTTCTACCGTCGTCCGTTGTCACTACGTTAAAGAAGAACAAGTCGACGCGACTGCACCGATAACCGTAACAATATTGGGATGTTAGATAGTCGCCATCGGAAAGATCCCCAATGCCGGGACTCGCATAGTAGTGGATTTGACCATCAGCACACACTGACATGCCAAGCGTCCACCATCCCAACTGTTTTATTTCCGGCCCCTTGATATCCATGCCGCGGCTGTTCGCTCGAATCAGTAGAAAGGCCGAGTCGTCATCAAATCGCGAGTCCGATTGACTTCGAAAGTTAATGAAAATACCGGGCCAGTACTGCTCCGTTTTCAGGCTAAGTTTCCGCCTACCCCACGTATCGAGGCGAAATCCGAAATGGGAACCAGATCGGTCCTCCCATTCATCCAATGGCGGGAGATACACACGGGTCACGCAACTCGGTGTGGCCGATGGTGGCACTGATCGTCCTAATCGCTTCTGGACGTCCAATATCAAATCGTCTTGCTGTGGCTTGTGAGTCAATTCGCCGGGAATCCCAGGATGAAGTGTCCGTATGAGCAAAGATCCTTCGCTTCCGGGCAGCCCGTGGGCCGGAGTCGGGACCCGTTTGATTAAATCAGGTTGGCCGCGATGTGGACCTTCAGACCATCGGCCGTTGGCTGATCTGCCCAGCGGACCTCGTTCACGCTCGTCGATGTTGCGACTGCTCTTTTTTCCATTCGGACGATATTGCCATTGACGGTCTTCTAGATCGTCGCCCACACCAGGCAATTCAAAGCCGTTCCCGGGCACAACCGGCTCCGCGTGCGCTATGGGAATCCATGTCAACACGCCGAGAGCCGTCCAGGCGCATGCCAAATGGAGGAGATGCCTTCGAGTTGCTGTGGGAGACATATTGATACACCGGATCATCTGACGAAATTCCTCGGCGAGCTTTCTGGAAAAGTGAGACGAGCGCCCATGGCGAGCGGAACAGTCGATGTGCCTGAACAGGCACATTAGATACATCGGCGAAATTCAACGTTGACCCATTTCGAAACAACCGGAGTTGTTGATATCGAAGGCTGCTAGCGAATTCTCTCGTTTGCCTGAGCGCCCCAAACGACCAAACAGGCCCCCAAACGACCAAACAGGCCAAGGATCTGCCTTGAGGACAACCGAAACGGCTAGTCGTCACTTTCGGCTAGAGTTGAATGGGTGCCGTCGCAGAAGGGCGAATTACCCGTGTGTTTGCACATGCACAACCAATATTTTTTTGATTCCTTGACGGAGAATACGTTCGGAGTAAATGAACTTCCGGAATGGGAACCGTCGCAGAAGGGTTGCTTACTCGACTGTCCACAGGTGCAAAAGGCGTAATTCTTGTCAGCCTCTAACTCGACCGATTGAGGACTACGATCTGCGATCTTGGGTTGATCAGCCATCGATTATCTATCTCCGTGATTCCGGTTTAGCAAGTGAATAAACTCGCACATTCGTTGTATTCTAGCGCATTTGGCCATTCGTATGGACTCACCATGGAATTCTAAAGACAATCCAGGGACTTTTGGCTCTAATCGTCGATTTGGCGCCAATGCTAACGCCTGGCGGCCGTCGTTAGGAAACCTGATGACCGACGCCCTGAACCAGTTTGGAATTTCCTCGGAATAGCGATATGTTGCCTCGTATTGCTGCAACTAGTGCTTGGCTTGCGAGAAATGATACGGCGGGATCGGCGAGAGCACAAGATTCAGGCAGCCCGTTTGACGGCAACTCGTCAGGAAATCGAGAACCTTCGCCTCCGGCATTCAACGCGTCAGACCATAGCGCGTGCGTGGGAAGGTACGAGAAAGTTTCGCGTCGACAAGAAGGTTGCCGAAACGCCCAATTGCCATTCAATTTATCTCGTGCCGCATGACGGCAAGCCCCTTCCTCCATTCGAGCCTGGGCAATTTCTGACGTTTTCGCTGAAGCTCGACGATGGACACCGGCCGACTGTCCGCTGCTACTCGTTGTCCGATCAGCCGCACCAAGAATACTATCGATGCACTATCAAGAAGATTCCGCCACCGCAGGAAAACCCCAGTGCCCCGGGCGGCAAAGTAAGCACCTATTTCAACGAGGTGGTCTGCGAGAGTGATCTCCTTGATGTAGAGGCGCCTCGCGGTTCATTCGTACTGAATACGTCTTCTCCAGATCCAGTCGTTCTGCTCGCGGGGGGATCGGCATCACTCCGCTATTGAGCATGGCGACGACCGCCTTAACAGCGCAACCCGATAGGCTTATCCACCTGTTCTACGGAGTGCGTAATAGCGCGGATCATCCGTTCAAACAAACTTTGGAACAGCTTGCCAGCCAGCATGAAAACTTGCACTTGCACCTGTTTTACTCGGAGCCCCTTCACAATGACATCATTGGACAGGACTACGAATCGGCCGGCCGTGTGACATTGGACCATTTACGCAATATGCTTCCCTCCAACAATTTCAATTTCTATTTGTGTGGACCGGCACCGTTCATGGAGTCCCTTGTCAATGCGCTGAAGGACTGGGACGTTCCTAAAAGTTGCATTCATTCGGAAAGTTTCGGGGCCAGTACTGTCAAAAAGGTCGGCAAGAATGTGAGCGACAAACCTGGCCAGGGATCACAGGAAGAAACCGGTGTCCAACCATGTATTTAGAGCTGGACTTCAGTACCGATGGGAGCACCCTGTTTGTCGGCAGTCGCGGTCAACAGCCTTCAGGGTTTCCATCCGGCGCCCAGGGCTTCTTTCGCTTCGACCCGAATACGGGGGATGCCGTGGACGGATTCGACTTGAATGGGACGATCAATTGCTACATTTGTGACATCAGCACGACGACCAGCCAGGGGGGGCCAGGATCCGGCCCCGACATGTCACCGCAGCGAATCGTCCTGTTACCGCCTCCTGAGCCCGACGGTGACTTCGACGACGGCGGATTTTGGGATCTCGCTGATCTGAACCTGGTGCTGTTCAACTGGCAACAGTCCGAAGCGAACTTGCCCCAGGAATGGATCAACCAACGTCCTGCTACCGTCGGCCTAGATTCCTTGAACCTGGTCCTGTTCAATTGGCAACCCGACAAATCACGAAAAACAACCGATTTCAAAAGGTAGGTCAGGAGTTCTGAACCTACAACACGTCAATTTACCAAAGCTCCTGCGAACTGTTCCGTCAGTCCCAGCTATAAGTACTTATACGGTAAATAATGTCGAGGCCAATTTTGCGATGAGCAAGAACTTGTCACCAACTAAGCAACACCGTCTGTTGCGCTATGAAGAGGATTACCGCCAGCTGAAAAAGGAACTGCTACAGGTAGGACATGTACTTCAGGGCTCGGTTACGACACGATGGATCGAATGCGGGAATGCGTCTTGCCGTTGCCACGACGGACCACAGTCAAGACATGGTCTTACTACCAGTGGAGTTGGAAGCATCAAGGAAAGACCGTTTCACGGTATTTGAACGCAGAGCAAGCGGACCTGTGTAAGCAGTGGATTGCGAATCATCGTGAGCTTGAACAAATTGCCAAACGCATGCGCAACTTGTCAGTACGTATTGCCGGGCTTTACGATATTCGACATAAGTGACTTGAAAAAGTTATACGGGGTTTCTCCACGCTCGCGGATCGGGTTAGGCTTCTAGCTCACCCTTTGGAATCCTCGAATGTGCCCCAGGATCACGTATCGGAAAAGTGGCACGCCCAATTGTATGGTGAACGGGGTAAGATAGCCGCAACTCATGTGACTGAAATGATTTTCGGAAAGTTCGACGACGTTTATGAATAATCCGGGCTAGCCCGAATGCGCATGCGAGGAGAACGCGGATGGAATTGCTGGCGCGGTGTCGGATTCTCACCCGTTTAGCAACACTCAGTGCGATTGTGGAACCACTGTCGCACTCCTCGCTTGCGCATTCGGGCTAGTGTTGCTGCTGGCGCAGTGTGAAATAGGTAAGATAGCCGCAATTCGTTACGGACAAATGGCTTACGACGAACGCGATGTAAATATTCGCGGAACCCGTGGAGCATCAGGTTGCTATCGCCACTTTTCCCGGCCTTTTTGGGGTGGCTAGCGTTGATGCTCCACGGGTTCGGCGAATACTTACAACGCGATATCGAATTCATGAATAATCCGGGCTAATGTACTTAGACAATGGACTGCGACTCTCATTGGCCTACGAGCTTGTTGACCTCAGTTCTTCGCGCAACACGTCGGGCAGAATACATCTTGTGCAAATCATCGGTTTAAGTACTACAACCGTTACAATACGTTTGTGCACAACGGCAAAGTCAACCATGGCTCGCAAAGTCACCCAGTTGCTCACGCTTAACAAACGTCGTCACCGTAAGAAAAGGTGGCACAGCTAGCGACCAAGAATGTCATCAGTTGGATGATCGTTCAAAACGCACCAATCTACCTAACCGTCAAAACACCCTCAAGATTCGAGGTGTCAACGGTCGAGCCTATACCCTGGAAGCGCGTCAAGACGTGCCGGATTCACCGCAAATAAACGACGTCACACCGAGCAATGTGGCTCAACGGATCAAAACGGAACCGGTCGACCCATTTCCGACGCTATTGCGACTTCCACAGCTCACGAGCGATTTTAGACGTTGCGGAAGTGAAGCTTCGGAAGCCAGGACGGAGACGACACATTGTTTGCAGCAACCACCTTTCCACTTATCCCCCTCATCTTGATCATCCTAGCCGGTATCACGCTGAGGTATGCGATTTGGTACGGTGACGGTCGCAAGTCCCAGACACGCGCTGAATCATTCGAAGACAATATACTGTCTAAACAGCTTTCCGAACAAGAGGCCATCGTCGGTGACCTGACGGTTCAACTTGAAGACCTTCAGACATCGTCCTCACAGCTGTCAGAGCAGCGCGATGCGCTAATGAAACAATGCGACGATTTGAACAATCAGTTGGAGTCGACAGCTTCGGTGAATTCTTCCTTGACCAGTGAGTTGGCAGACTTGGCGAGTGTAAATGACGAACTGGATCGCTCTAAGGCCGAATTGCGTGACCAACTAGAGGAGACTCACAAATCCAACCGTGAACTCCGGGCCAACGTGACAGCCCTTGAGAAGACGATTCAGAAACTTGGTGAGGATAGCCAGGAGTTGGATAACCTGAGAAAGCAAAACGAGTTGTTGCAAGCCGATGGGGAGCTTCAGCAGCGCGAAATCGAATCACTCTCTCAAGAGCGGAAAGATGTGGCGGCCAAGCTGGCACAATCATCATCGCAACTCGAACAATCTCACGCTCGACTCCTTGCCAAGACCAAAGAGTTGGACGAGGCTAGGTTATCGTTTGAAGGTATTGACCAAACCTCGCGAACGCTACGTGGTGACCTTGCCCGCGACCGCAATCACATACTCGACTTGGAAGAACAACTCGAAAGAGTTGCGGGTGATTCAACTCAAGCACAGTCCAAGGTGAATGAGCAAAAGCAACATCTCGAAGAGATGGAGTCAATGCTCAACTACGAAACACGCAGGGCCAATGACCTGGAGACGTCTCTCCAACAAACCGCCACATCCTTCGCTAAAAAAGATTCGGAGGCTATCCGTTTGACCGAGGATTTGACCGCGGCCGTCAACAAGATTGATGCGCATGAAGAGACCATCAAACAATTGCACGACTCGATTGACCAGTTGCAGTCCACACACGCGAAACAAACGGCTGAACTCTTGGGACAACAGCAGTTATTTCAGGATCGGGTGCAAGGACTCGAACACGAAATCGAAGGTGGCAAGCAGCAGTGGATGAATCTGGCTTCCACCAAGCAAACGGAAATCGATCGGCTTGACGGCGCCAATGAAAATCTGCAGGCCTCCATTGGACGATTGCAGGATCAGATTGGCCAAAGAGATGCTTGCCTGAGAGCCATCAGAATCGAGAAAGAAGAGACGCTCACACGACTGGAGCAGGAACGTAATGAGCGTGCCCTTCTCGAAAAGACGCTCGGTGAGTACCGAGATACGCTCGAGAATATCTCGTTCAATTCGACATCGTTCGAATCTCTTCTGGAAACGCAGACCGCCCTGCAAGATTCGCTGCAGGAACAGGCCCAGCGACTGCAGGAAATCTCGGCGAACGAACAGCCTGCAGCCAGAAGCCGCAGCTCGGAATCGTCTGCCGACGTGGTGTTCCCACCTGCCAACAACCTCCTCCAGCGTGAGAATTCGCAAAAAAACAGCCAAACTGGCGAAGAATTGGTCTTGGATGAAGGGTTCGGCTGGGTATACACTTCTCCGCCCGCCAAATCCGACAACCTCAAATGGATATTGGGCATCGGCGAAATCCTGGAAGAACAACTGAACGCTTTGGGGATCTATACGTTTTCACAAATTAATCAGTGGACACCTGAAATGGTGAACCAGGTATCTAAAAAACTAGCCTTTCGAGATCGCATTGAGCGAGAAGATTGGGTAACCCAAGCCAGTCGACTTGATGGCAGACAAGAAAACCAGGCGGCCTAGCTTATTGATTCTGAGCTGTCGCTAGTTAAAGTTTATTTAACAGAGTAGCACCTCGCGTGAGTGAATAAGCGTGTTGTTGAGACAGCCTAGTCGGCCAGGTTTTTATTTCGTAGCGCTGGTTCTATTCAGCGTGATCGGTTGCGGTACGATTACAAGCCGAACAGCCACCGATCAACTCTTGGTTTCGCAAGCGGTCGATAAATCGATCGAGCAATTGGACTTCCATCCTTTGTCAGGAAAAACCTGCTTTCTTGATACGCGGTACTTGCGAAAAATAAAAGGCGTTGGCTTCGTCAATGCCGACTACATCACCAGTTCATTGCGCGAACAAATGGTAGCTGCAAATTGCCTGATCCAGGACAGTGCCAATACGGCGGAATTCATCGTCGAGGCGCGAGTCGGCGCGCTGGGAACCGACGGGCACGAGATCAACTACGGTATTCCGAGCAGCCAACCGATTAGCGCGGCTTCTTCGATCATCAGTGGTGCCGTCGTGCCGGCGTTTCCAGAGCTCTCACTTGCAAAGAAAGAGCAACGGCATGGTTCGGCCAAGATTTCCATATTTGCCTACGATCGGGAATCGCGTGAATCAGTATGGCAACCGCATGTGGTTCAAGGCGAAAGCAGCGCCAAGTCGGTCTGGTTCTTGGGCGCCGGGCCATACCAGCAGGGTACCATCTATGACTCTACCCAATTCGCTGGCGAGCCGATTGATGTGCCGACCATTCCCACCGACTTGATCCCGTCGCCCGCCCTTGCCGACTGGATGACCGAACCATGGAGTCCGATTCTCTCCCATTCAGGCGATCAGATTAAGTCAACCCATGAGCCGCTGAAAACTCGCCAGGTATCCTACGAACAGTCGCTTCCCACAACGTCTGAGGAAGCCACCGAAGAGGCCAACGCAGCACCAAAAGAGTCAATTGCGAAGCCATCGGCTGCGGATTAACCTTTTCTTTACATTCGATGTCTCGGACCGGACCGGATCCCCGACCGAAGATCTGCTACATTTAATTCAGACGACGGTCTCTCGTCCTTTGGATCTTAACCGTTGACCATGTAAAATTCACTCTGCGGTGACGGTTTGCAAATTTCTGGAATACGCTTCGCATCGTGATTAGCTATGAAAACAAATCGACGTGAATTCATGCGGCGCTGGGGATCCGCAGTCGGCTCGGCAACGGTGTTGGGCCCCTGGCATGGCCTGCTTGCTCGCTACGCACGAGGGGAGGAAACGGGAGTTGCACCTGGCTTCGGACCGTTGCGGTCCTGTGTAGACGAAACCACGGGGCTTCCGTTGATCAAATTGCCGGAAGGCTTTCGCTATATTTCTTTTGGCTGGAACGGCGATGCGATGGTCGACGGTATTCCGACCCCGCCGCTGCATGACGGCATGGGCGTAGTCGCGTCCAATCAAAATGAAGTGATTCTTTGCCGTAACCACGAGATCAATGTCGGTCCCTCGCCGTTCGGCGCCGACGAGATTACTTATGACACCAACGCCGGCGGCGGATGCACACAACTGAGATTCGACACCAAATCTGGCTCCTGGATTGAAAGCCGAAGTTGCCTCTCTGGAACGGTGAAAAATTGTGCCGGTGGCGCAACGCCGTGGAACACCTGGCTCAGCTGCGAAGAAACCGTCCTGGGGCCAGGCGATCTGGTCAACGGTCAGCCGGCTCCGTTACAACAGGCTCACGGATGGATATTTGACGTGCCAATCGACAATCAATCCACTCCTGTACCGCTCACGGAGATGGGACGATTTGTACACGAAGCCGTTGCTGTGGACCCCGAAAGCGGCATCGTCTACGAAACGGAAGATCGTGAGACGTCCGGCTTCTATCGATTTCTTCCCAATGTAGTGGGTAATTTGGCTCGTGGCGGCCGATTGCAGATGCTTAAGTTGCCACGCTGCGAAGACTTGCGCCAGGGTATCCAAGGAGACGCTACCTATGACGTCCAATGGGTCGATATCGAGGACCCCACCCTGGCTCATTCTCCTGGCACTGAGGATTCACTCGGTGTGTTCAACCAAGGAAAGATCCAACAAGCCGCCACGTTCGCCAGGTTGGAAGGATGCTGGTTCGATGGACAAACAGCCTATTTTGTATCCACGAGCGGAGGGGACGCAAAATGCGGACAAGTATGGGCGTACCTGCCGGCCGAACATCAGTTGCGGTTGGTGTTTGAGTCACCTGACAAGCATCTTCTGAAAATGCCCGACAATATGACGGTCAGCCCAAGGGGCGGGATCCTTTTGTGCGAAGACAGCGGAGAGGTCGGCCAACGACTACAAGGCTTAACGACCTGCGGTCGCGTCTTCCCATTGGCTGCTAACGACATGGTCTTGCAGGGAGAAAAGAACGGCATTATTGGCGATTTTCGCGAACAAGAGTTTGCCGGCGTCACGTTCAGCCCTGATGGAGAGTGGCTGTTCGTGAATATCCAGACTCCCGGAATCACCTTCGCCATCACGGGCCCTTGGCAAGAGGGTCTGGTCTAGCCCGTTGTCTCGTGCACTAAATGTCTCGTGCACTAAATGTCTCGTGCACTAAATGTCTCGTGCACTAAAAACGATTGCGCCAGGCCACTAGACCGATCATCCAACCGGTCAAAAGCAACAGCGATGTCGCCGGTTCGGGAACGAACCCAAGCGCCCCTCCCGTCGCTCCCCAATTGAACCACACGTGATTGAGTTCCACAAGCCCGACGATAGTTGGAATTGGACGCTGATTGATCCAATTGGTAGGAAGCAATTCATCCGGCATGCCCCAGTTGAACAGAACCAGATTGAGGTCGCCTAACTCAGTCGTGCCGCTTGCGTCGTAGTCACCAAGAGCCATGCACGGCGGATCTTGGCATCCCGTTAGGACCTCCTCAACAACAATGTTGTCAAAAGCATAGGCTTCGGTCCCACCATCCGCCTCGGCCGTCAGCACAATCGTAAGGGTACTGCTATTGGGTTCTGCAAAGATTGGCGATGTGATCGTCTGGAGGTTATTGTCCAACAAAATGGTTTGGTTGTCCCTAGTTGTCATGAACAGCGGGTCAGGCAAAGGTATCGGATCGCCGCCTCCTGCCAACGTGTAGCCGTGCGTCCCTAAAGTGTCGACCGTGGATGTGAATAATGGTATCGATTGTCCGCCGTCGATCGAATAGGTCCAATCGAAGTAGTCCCGCAGGACTGGTTGCGGAGGGTTACCGATTGGGGGCTCAGTCCCATCCTCGAAGTCCCCCATGGCTCCCATGTCGATGGAAACTTCCAGATCGCTTGACGTGGCCTGGCTGATGTCAAATACCCACGTGGCGGTGGCAACGCCGGGATTGGAGGCCGGTAGCTGATCGTCATTAACCGTGTCGATCACGCCAAACCAGGCGCCTAACTTGAATCCTGGTGAGTCGGATGAGGAATCGATAATGCCTTGTTGATCAAAGGGAAAGACGCTAAAGGAATCATCTACGAGACCCTTGGGAATCGAAGCGCTAATGTCCACCTGGTAAATCTCGAATCCATCTCCGGTTGGCTCCGAGTAAGTGCCAGGACCGGGATCTTGCGTGAAGCTGATCCGATTTAGATTCGACTCGAACCGATCCTCCGCCAATATCTGAGCCGACGCCGAGCCACAAAACGACAGCGCGCAAACCAAAGCGGCTAGGAATAACTTGGATGAGTTCATACAACCTCTTCTCCGAGGGACCGCCAAGATGTCCCTAATCAGCGGAGAATACCTGAAAATCGTTCCGAGAATCGTCAGGTACGCCTAATGTAGATGGAATATTCCCTTTCCTCACGTTACCTGAATTGACACCTGTGTCAACCCGGCCGATTTGGGGAAAAAATGAGGATGACCCAGCCCTGCCGGGTAAATGCCGAGTCCCTGCATGCCCTCACCAACCGTGCAATTGAGCGGCTAAAATTGCCAAAGCCATTGCGCTGTCTGGTTTTACGTGATGCCCGCGATCTAGAATATCGATACGATCTTATCGCCCTGCTCATTTTACATTCGCTGAGGCACCTCCGTGGCCCGCGTTGCCAGCTCGTTTATTGGCACAGTTTTTCACCATCCGCACCCCCCATACGAGTGGCATCGCGACACCTGGTTCCATCGACGGCAATTGGGAACTAATTAACCGTCGGCTTCACAAGCTTGAGACCATGCCCAGCAAAATCGGATTACCGCCAACACAAACGCCACACCCAGATGGTACCCTTTCGGGCGGATGGTGGCATCGGGATGACCGGAGCGGCCGCGTCGTGTGTGACTTGTGTCCCCGCGAATGTTCGCTCAAGGACGGCGATCGTGGGTTTTGTTTTGTTCGGGAGAATCGCGGTGACGAGATGGTGCTGACCACCTACGGTCGTAGCACTGGGTTTTGTATTGATCCGATTGAGAAGAAACCCCTTAACCATTTCTATCCGGGAACCAGCGTCCTCTCCTTCGGGACGGCCGGATGCAATCTAGGCTGCAAATTCTGCCAGAACTGGTCCATCTCCAAGTCACGCGAGATCGCTCAGCTGAGTGAATCAGCGACACCGGAGACCATTGCTCAGGCGGCAAGAGAATTGGCATGCCACAGTGTCGCGTTTACCTATAACGACCCGGTCATCTGGGCCGAGTACGCTATCGACGTGGCGCGGGCCTGCCATGCCGCCGCCGTGAAAACTGTCGCCGTAACAGCCGGCTACATCACTCCCGAGGCTCGCGGTCCGTTCTTCGAACACATCGATGCCGCCAACGTGGACCTTAAGGCGTTTACTGAAGTCTTTTACCAACACCTCACCCTGTCACACCTGCAACCAGTTCTCGACACGTTGGTGTGGTTGCGACATGAATCCGACGTGTGGTTCGAGATTACCAATTTAGTGATCCCTCAAGAGAATGATTCCGATGACGAATTTCACAAATTGTGCGATTTTGTGCTGGATAATCTCGGCGACGACGTACCGGTCCACTTCACCGCCTTTCATCCCGATTTTCGAATGCAGGATCGGCCTCGTACGCCGATTGAAACTCTCCTGCGAGCCTACAACATTGCCAAACAGCTGGGACTAAAACATGTTTACACGGGTAACGTCGACGACGTAAAACATCAAAGTACTTACTGCGCAGGGTGCGGCCAGATGGTCATCGAGCGCAACTGGTACGAGTTGGGCCGTTATGCATTGGCAGGCGATCAATGCCGCCACTGCCGCACTCCCTTAGCGGGACATTTCAACGAGGCACCCGGCAACTGGGGACGTCAACGTCAACCAGTCAAGATCGCGAACTACCACAGCGAACTTCCGGTCTTGGATCAAACCCTCACGGAGACACCCAACATGACGTCCTCAACTCAGACGATCAAGAGCACTGAACCTGTCCAGTCCCAACCGCTGCTTACACCCGATCAGCAGCAACAGGTCATCAAAGTGGCGTGTCGAATAGTCACCGATGCTGTACTAGGTCGCGCCACGCCACTGCCGATGGAAGCACTTGGTTCCGCCGCCAGCCAACAAGTCCTCGGAACTTTTGTCACACTCAAGCGGCAGGGACGGCTGCGCGCTTGCTGTGGCAATGTCGGTCAACCCATGCGGCTGGTCGACTCCCTTCATGACGCGGCAATTGCCACCGCGACACGGGACGGCCGATTGCCACCGATCTCGACTGCGGAACTGGCCTATCTAGACGTCAGCGTTTCACTTTTGCACGCACTAACGCCAGTCACATCCAGTGGCGCTGATCGGATCGGGTCCGTCGAGGTGGGACGCCATGGACTCCAAGTCATACGGGGCAACGCCCGCGGACTCTTGCTGCCATCGGTTGCCACCGAACATGGAATGGATGCGGAACGGTTTCTCGATCAAGTCTGCATCAAGGCGAATATCCCTCCCAAATCCTGGAAAGAGGCAGATACCCAACTGCTGACCTTCGAGGCGGCGGTGTCCTCCGGTCCTTTCGTCATTGATCCCAATGAAATCGCCACCTTTTCGGACATTCGGCTGCTCAACGTCGATCAACTTCAACAATTGGCAACGCACTGTCTGTCGAATGTCGTGAACATGGCACGCGGAGCCACGCCGTCGTATTACCTTCCTCAAGTTCCTGACGGAACCGTGCAAGGAGTCGCAATATTGCTGGACGGTGTGCCGGAACTCAACGGTCTGCGCAGTGGGCAGCTCTCGCTCCGACCCGGGATGCCATTACAGTCCACCTTGTTGGAGTTGTGTGGAAAATTTTCCCAATTGCTAACGCAGCGCGGCCTTTCGCCACAACGGATTTCCCAGGCAACTTTGCATTTGGCGATGCTGTCCGACCCCGCCATGAACGCCACGGTGGCCCAACCGGATCTGCGAGGCGTTGATCCTCAGCGCCGATCGGTTTTGGTAATGGAACGCCGAAGCTGGGCATGGGTTTTTGATCCGAGCCAGTCGGCAGAACAATTGCTGACTCAGGCGGTCGCCAACTTGGGTGTCCAAACGGCCGAATCGGCAACGGTGCTCAGTCTGGAAACAATAGCAACGACAACACCCGTTTCTTTCACTGAAAAACCGCGACCCGTTAGTGGCTCCGAGGTCCGACCCGCAGCCGTCGCTGGTCGGTTTTATCCCGGCACGGCCGACGAAGTCGACACAATGCTCGATCAACTTTTACCTAAAGAGGCCAGCTCTAAGCGGGCCTGGCCCGCGGCCATGGTTCCCCATGCAGGATGGCAATTCTCTGGTAAGATCGCGGCAGAGGTCTTTTCACGTATCGACTTTCCGCGGACCATCATGATCCTCAGCCCCAATCATACGGTGACTGGAGTCGAGCACGCGGTAGCACCCAACAAGACCTGGCAACTCCCGGGCTGCCAAATCGGCAACGACCTGGAGCTGGCCGGCCAGTTGGTGGAGAAAATTCCCAGCCTGCAATTCGATGCCGCCGCGCACGCCAGTGAACATGGGATCGAAGTCGAATTGCCATTTGTGGCTCGATTGGCACCGCAATCCAAAGTGGTCGGCATCACGATCGCAGCCGACAACCTCCAATCTTGCGAAGCGTTCGCCAATGGGTTGGCAGCTGTCCTGCAGGCTCGAACGGACGACGTGTTGCTGGTGATTTCCAGCGACATGAACCATTTTGCGACCGACCAGGAGAATCGACGCCTCGACGAGATGGCCCTGGCTGCATTGGATCAACTCGATCCCGATCACCTCTTTGATGTCGTCCGCAGCAACAACATCAGCATGTGCGGTTTGCTGCCGGCGGTTATTGTGCTGAAAACCCTGCGTAAATTGGACCGCCTTAAATCGGCCCAACGTGTCGCTTATGGCACGTCCGCGGACGTTTCCGGCGATACGTCCAGAGTCGTTGGTTACGCTGGTATGTTGTTCAGCTGATCACCGATTTGACTGCGTCGCCTTGATCAGTGCCGCTTGGCTCATCTTTTCGCCGATCATGGCGATCTTGTGGTCTCGCAATCGCTTTTCGTTTAACCAATAGGGACTCGTGATTTCTTTGAATGCATAGATCGCCGCCTGAATCCCTTCAGCCCACGCGACCGTGATCAGCTTGATATCGCCATGCACGTCACCGACGGCAAAGATGCCACGACGGCTGGTCTCAAAATAAGGATCAACTGCAATGCTTCCGTCTTCGTTCAACCGCACACTCAGGCGCTCAAAGGTATCCTTGGCTGATAAGAATCCTATTTGCACGATCGCGAGACTACATGACATCGTGTCGCCATCGGAAAGATTCAATTCCAATCCGTCTGTCGCCAACGTCGCTCCGGTGACCTCGGCTTCCGTTTTTACGGTGCCACCCAGCTGAGTGATTCTCCCGACTGTATCCGCTTTGCCAACCGGTGTTTCTTCACGGACAAGAACGATTGCCTGTCCATTGCGTTGGAGAACCATCACAGCGGCATCCAACGCCGAATCTCCCCCTCCGATGACCGCCACCGGCTCTCCGCCATAGTCGCCAATGCGAGGCATCTTGTAATGCACTTTTTTGGACTCCAGCCGGTCCAGAACGGGCAACCGACGAGGATAGTGCAACAAACCACAGGCCAAGATGACTTTTCGGCAATCGTAACCTCCATTACTCGTGACAACGCGTTTGAGTTGATCATCCTTTTCTGTTCGATCTGTATCCTCGATGGATAGCAACTCCTCTTCGAAGCGAAACTGGACCAACGCATTGACAGCCTGCCGAAATGTCCGTGCCGAAAGTTCATCTCCAGTAATGCCATCGGGGAAGCCGGGAATATCAACAATCCTTTTGTCGGCGTACAGAAACTCCGGCTGGCCGCCAGGTTTGTCCTTGGCCTCGACCACCAATGTGGTCAAGCCCCGGTGGGCCGTCGTCAGACTGGCCGCCAATCCCGCCGGGCCCGCCCCAATGATCACAACATCCCAGTAAGGCAGGTTGTCAAAATCCATTTCGGGGTCTAATTCGGTAACTTTGAAGTCGGCCATGGTTTGCAGCTCCCGTAGGGTTAAGTGGCCCAGCCCGAGCCACATTTTCAGGTCAACGACTGAGCATTCTCTCGGCTGACTCTCCCCACAGGTAGGAGTCGTGAACACGGAAAAGGTTCTACGGCCCGTGGGATATTCATTGTGGAAGCGGTGGATGATCGTTGCAATCACGCGGCCTCGCCAATGCCAAGGGTCGAGAAATTCCCCGGCCAAAAAAATCGGTTTTTTCGACCCAATTTTTCGCTTCCGATTAGGCAGTCACTTGTTGCTCTGACAAACGTGGGCCGGGACAGGCTCCAGCCACATGGTTCCGTCGAGCGCAGGCGTCGTGGGAGTTTCCTTTGCGTGTACCCGTAAGGATGCCCGGGCGAGAGTTGGCGTAGCTTCTCGCTTCTCCTTGCGTCGCTGTGCCTCGGCGGACCGATGGCTGTAGCCGAGACTAATTGAAAATGAATCCAGCCGTGGTTACGAGTACGTACACCCCCAGCAGGACAAACCCGAATGAACGCTTGAGTTCGGCTTTCGAACGCAAAATCCCTATGCGAAACACGATCAGTACAAACAGCATGCCGGGGAAAAAGATTCTGAAGAACTCTGGGCCGGCAGTCAGCCCCTGAGAGGTCACCGCGGCCGCAGCACCTGAGACAAATAAGACATTCAGGATATCAGCTCCAATGATGTTGCCGACCGCCAGGTCTCCATGACCGCGACGCGCTGCGGAAATAGCCGTCACGAGCTCGGGCAGCGACGTACCAAACGCCACCAAGGTCGCCGCGATGACTCCCGGTGGTACGCTCATCCGTAAGGCCGCTTCCTCTACCAACGGAATCAGGATGTCCGAGGCGAGAACAACCAGCGCGATGGCTGCGATGAGTTTGATGACGATAACGATCGTGGAAGCGTTTTCGTCGGACTCGACTTCTTCGGTGGTCACCGCGTCCTTATCCAATTGAGCCCATTGAACGGATTTCCACAGATACACGGCCAATAGGAAAAGAAAGACGAACCCAGTTACCTGGAGCATCCGACCGCCTTGAGCGAACACCTGGACGGGAGCCAACCAGGGAAAACAAACCAGCACCAGCAAAATTCCGGCACCCAGCTGGACCCACCCTTGGCGATTGACGATCCGTTTGTTCAGGGGCAACGGTGCGATTAAGGCCGCAATTCCCAGAATCAAACCGGTGTCGCAAATCACGGACCCAACGGCATTACCCAGGGCCAGTTCCGGCCTACCCTTGATCGCCGCCAATACGGAAATCGCGGCCTCGGGAGTGGTGGTTCCCAAACTTACCACCGTGGCCCCGATGACCACCTTGGGCAATCCGGATCGATCAGAAAGGGTGACGGCCTGCGTCACCAGCCAATCCGCGGACTTGGCTAACACAAACAAGCTAACAGCAATCGCGACCAGCAGCGCAATCCAGGCAAGCACAGGAGTCTGGTCCCAAGGCAGCTCTTCAATGAAATGTTTTTCCATGAACCCCTCTGGTCAATACTATCTAAACATTTGACGGTTCGGAGAAGTTGCCTGTTTATCGAATTGATCTCGATGCCGCAAGAACAGTAGCCTGTCACGGTCTGGATCGGGTGCAAGAACGCACTTGACTGCCCCCGGCCGGCTTGTCCGGTAGGAGCACAAGTTTTGTAAGCTAGACACGATTCACAACAGAACAACGTCCCCTGTCCGGCTTGCCCGGCAGGAACGTAAGTTTTGTTAGCTATTTTGTCGCCCTCGAGCTTTCGCTGATTCAACGGCGAGCTCTTTTCCGAGGTTAGAGTCTCGGGGTTTTTCTAGCCGAAAAAACCTGTGCTCCTGCCGGACGAGGAGACTTTGACACTTTCGGTTTCGTCGGGTGTGCACGAACAATGCCGCAGGAAATCCGTACTCCTTGGCAGTTAACCAAAACCGTTCCTTTCTGTTTATTTCTGGGCGTAGATATGTCATTATGGCTGCGGCAAAATGGTATTTCAAAAGCATGGCCCCCGCTCTACTTCGCTTGCGCGCCTTTTTTAACCATTGTCGCGCATGATCGTGTATCCTCGCACGTCTAATGATTATCGACGATCGCCACAAAATTGGCTTTGGGAATGCCGCGCACTTTAAATGTCATTTATTGTACTTTTCTCCATCGCATTGCTCGCTGGAGAGTATAGCATATATGGCGACACGGCAGGGGTCGTTCCAGGAAGTGTCTCCAGCGGCGGAGCCCTGTTGCGTGAGCACGGTAGGTAGCGCTGTGGGCAGCCAAAGGTCGCACCAGTCTCGGCGAATTTGGCTCAGAGTGAAGGCGGACGTCCTACACATTTGAATTGCAGCTCGGGGGAGCCAGAACATGCTGAGAGGATCATTCGGCAAACGGGATCGAACTGGCAAGCGAAAACGTCGTCACACTAGGCAGCTGTAAACGCGTCATCCTTGCCGAGGACATCTGGAGACCCTCGAACCGAGATTGCTGCTGATCTCCAATCCCTTCTTCTCGGCAGAAACCGCGGTCGAACGGGTCGATCTGGAGCTAACGCTAGACCTCGACACAGCGCCAGGTACGCTGACCTTGCTCCACGACGAGATTGCAGTAGCGTCCGCGACACTCGACGAGCTCGACGGCCCCGTTGTCATCCATACAACGGAAATGTTTAACGACACGCTGGACATCAATTTCGACATCGCCGAGCTGGTTTCCAATATTCTCATGGGAATCACTTTCACCGGAATCCAGTTTGACGGCTTTGGCGAAGACGACGATCTCAACGTCGCAGTCCCAGATCAGTTTTGGGAAATTACCGGCCCCAACGCGGGCAACGTCGGCGGCGTCAACATGTTGTCGTTTACCAACACCGAGACAATCCTCGGCGGTACTGACAACACTTTTGTTTTTTCCGGTGACCTGACGACCGATGTTCTGTCGGGGGTTGTCTTTGCCCACAGCAATAGCACCGTCATATTGGCTAATGGCCAGCACACCGAGGCCAGGATCATTCGGAACGAAGGATTTGATACTGTCGACGTTGGCGGTACGCCTGTTGCGGCGGCCCAATTTGTAGGGGACAACACATTCGCACTCAACTTCGATGCCGACGACATCACGGTGGCGTGCGGCCCCTCTCAAGACCACGTGCAAATCTCGCAGGGCAGCGATGACAGCACAATTCACTTGGACACTGGCACCACTTTGCTCAATGGAACTGTCTATCCGACGAAGACAATTTTGAAATTCCCGTCGGATCATTTAACAGTCGGAACCGGAGCTGGTGACGATAGCGTCGACCTAAACCCATTGCCCAATTTCGTCGGTGGAAGCGTCCCCATCCTTCTATTCGCGGATGATGGTAACGATCGCCTCAGGCCGAGAGTTCAGAATCCGTACGATACAGCAACGGAATAATGGAATTCGGTATACCCTGACTCCGTATTTCTTCTCCGACTTCGAGACGCTGATTATTGACAGCCGGTCGAGCGAATTCGACGACACTTCCGGTCTGTTTCCGGGGCCGTTGGTCACGGGGCCACCGGCGGCATGGGATCCGCAAGGTCCCACTCCAATTGCGGGCGGTCAGGTGTCCGGTCTCTTTGGTAACCCTGTGACCGGCGCCATCGATGCCGTTGCGCCGCACCCCGAGGATGCCAACATCATCTACATCGGGACGCGCGGCGGAGGAATCTGGAAGACCACGAACGCACTCCACGGTGTTGATTTTCAGGACAACAACGGAGACGGGGAGATCGACGAGGCGGACGAGGGCATTCAATGGACGCCTTTGACGGACCAATTGCCGTCCGCATCCATTTCTGAATTGGTCTTTGATCCATTCGATATATCGCATCAGACCCTCTTTGCGGCGACCGCGGAGGTCAACAGCCCTCTCCGTGGTGCACCCAACAATCAAACAGGTCTGCTAAGAACAATCGATGGTGGAGAAACATGGCATGCGATACAACACCCCACTGTCCTTGGCAAGACCGTGACAGCTATCACGCCCACGGCATCACACACCGACGCATAAGCGAGGCACAGAATCGTAACCCGATCGAAAATGACGTTGGGCAATCGTGCTGCCGACTAACCAGTCGACCACAGTGCCGCGAAAATGGCTCCAACAATGATGGCGTAAGCCACCGATTCGATGATGTGACCGATGATTCGATTGTGAAACCAGATCGCGTGCTGAATGATTGCCGATAGGAAGGTCATCAGTCCAGCGGTCGATACAAAGCGAAAAACGGTCATAAACTCCGCGCCGGATTCGAGCGCCAATCGAGATAGATAGGCCAGGCAAAAGCTGACAACGAGGAAGTACAAAAGCGTCAATCCAAGGTTCTTCCCCATGTTCACCTTGGGAAACACCGCGAGGATACCACAAGGTCCCGTCTCACATTTCTGCTTGTATTCCTCCCCCTTCATTTCATCCGGCGAATTGCATCCTGGAAACATGTAGTTGCCAGGGGACAATTTCAATTCGCGCGCTGCCTGTATAAACGCGTCTTCGTTATCGAGTTTTACCCAATCCTGGCGATGGATCGGTACGACCATCCAAGACAAGAAACTGGCAAACAACAATACAACCGTCGAGACGATAATCGGTAACCACAGTTCTGCTAACATCGCTGATCTCCCCTGAAGAAACCACCAAGAACTGCTAAACGATTTTCCTTTCACGACCGGCCATCGCCACGCGTCCCTGATGAAGCGCTTCTTCGCCGCTGGCAACCATGAAATATCCCGCAATCGCCACGCCGGCCAATAACAACCAACGAAGTTCAGGCCGGCCCAGTAACCAATCCCGAAGAATCGATTGCAACTCCGCCATGCGGCCTCGAAACATCGTCTTAGTACCGCGTGCAGCCAGCTTGATCTTGCCTCCATGCCGCAGCCACCGGACCAATTGCGGCTTTGGAATCCTGGCTGCCTGGCGCAGATCATCAACAGCCGCGGCACCCTTGAGACTGAACCAACTGGCCGTTTCATCGGGCGCGGCCCGTACCCAATCAGAGACACGTGCGACGTCGTCCATACTGTCCGTGTGCTTGACCAACATTGGCACGGTGCCCGACGGTGCGTGCTTCGCCACACCGCCGTAGCTGACCAAAACCTGCTTGAAATCGCCAAGTTTCTTGGTTTCGACGACCCGTCGGCCCATGCGCATGATCGAATCCGCTTGTCGACGCGAAAGGGCGCCCAAACGTTTGAGCACCTTCAGCATGGCCAGTACGGGTTGCGTAGCGACACCGACCGCCGTTGAACTCGGTTCCGGAGCAAAGGTGGCAACGCTGGCGACTAAACCGACTCCGGATAGCGTGGTAATGAACTTGTCAACTTCCTCGCCGACGATCCAATTGTAGCCCTGCTTACCAAGGTCACGAACATCACCGATCATGAGAAAATCTGAGATCACGGTTCCCGCCATTCCCTCCATCGAGGTGGCGTTGCCGGTGACAAAACCGGTCAGAAAGCGACCCGATCTACTGAACCAACTCGATTGCTCCACAATGATTTCGTCGCGGATCTGTATGATCTCGTCGCGATGAGGCATGTCCTCCTGAGTTTCGAGGAAGTTGCCAACCGCAATGGCCTCCCCCAAACGACCCTGCTCGCGAAGCTCCTCGACGTGCGGAAGGTAGTCGTGGAGCGCTGGTTCCTCCAGAGGAATCTCCCTCGAATCACTCCAGACGTCCCAACACATCAATCCTAACGTTGCGAACACGACGGTGGAAACGCAATTGAACAAACAAGAACTCAACGTGTTGATACGAAACATGTCAAACCACTCACGGGTCAAGCAGAAAGGTCTTCCAGCCGTCACCGCTCTGCTCGTAAACCTCGCGATCATGCATACGATGGCGGCTTTCCGTCCAAAATTCGATTCGCCAAGGAACGACACGATAGCCATACCAGTGTTCAGGTCGAGGAACTTCTCCCTCACCAAATCTCTCGATCATTTCCACAACTTTGGCGTCGTAGACCTCGCGGCTTTCCAACTCGCGAGATTGTTGCGAGGCCCAGGCCGACAGCTGGCTGTCGCGAGGGCGGCTTTGCCAATAGGCGTCGTTCTCCTCATCCGTTGCCTTTTCGACAGCGCCTTCGACGCGAATCTGTTTGCCCAGCGATTCCCAATAAAAGCACAGCGCCGCTCGTGGATTTTCGGCAAGCTCGATTCCCTTTTGGCTTTCCGAGTTCGTGAAGAACACGATCCCCCTTTCGTCGAAACCCCGCATCAGCACCATCCGCACCGACGGCTGGCCAGCGGCCGTGCAGGTGGCGAGCGACATTGCGGTTGGATTTCTCAGGTCCAACCGGCTGGCTTGATCGAGCCAGTCGCGAAACCTGGCGACGGCTTCCGAGTACATCACGTCGTTGATCATTTTTGTTGTTGGGCCGCCGCCGAAGATCGCTCGGGCCTCTCTCCCATCAGGCAACAGTCTTGGGGGCACACATCGTGGCTGGGTCCCATCTTGTCCAAGGCCATGTGCTCACCGTCTTGAGTCCGTTCGCGAATGAGATCGCCGATCATCCGAATAAACTTGGGATGCGTTCCTGGCGTCTTGGCCCGTACCATGTTGATCCCAAGCTCCTGACACAACTTCATCGCCTCGGTATCCAGGTCAAACAACACCTCGATGTGATCCGATAGGAATCCAATCGGCACGACAACCAAATCATCAATTTCCCCACCGTCCTTGGTTTGCTGAATGTAGTCGCACACGTCCGGCTCCAACCACGGCTGAGATGGCGGACCACTGCGGCTCTGATAAACCAACTGGTACTGGTACGGTCCAACTTGCTCCGATACCAAACGACACGCTTCGCCCAGCTGAAGGGCGTATCGACAACCTGCGGCCATGGATAACGGGATGCTGTGTGCCGTGTAAACAAGTCGCGTTGTTTGTCGACGCTGCGCAGGTATTTGCTCCAACGCCTCATTGACACGGTCGACCATCGTCGCGACAAAACCTGGATGATTAAAGAATACTCGAATCTTGTCGAATTCCGCTGCGCCTTCGCCAACTTCCGATTGAGCCTGTTCAATATTCTCTCGATACTGCCGGCAGCCAGAGTACGAACTGTATGCCGACGTGAACAGTCCCAGAGCCCGGCTGATGCCAGCAGCCTTCATTTGCGCGAACGTGTCGGTCAGCAGCGGATGCCAGTTGCGATTACCCCAATAAATCGGCAGCTGCGGACCGTTCTTCGCTAACTCGTTCTCCAGCGCCACAATCAGTTCTCGGTTCTGCCCATTGATCGGACTGACTCCACCGAATTGGTGATAATGCTCTGCAACCGCCAACATCCTCTCATGCGGAACGTTTTTGCCGCGCAAAACATTTTCCAGGAACGGCATCACGTCATCAGGGCCTTCCGGCCCGCCGAACGAGACCAGCAAAATCGCATCGTAGGTATCGACCATCGTTTTCATGACTGACGGGTGATTCACTCCTAGGGCATACTCACCGTATCGGACGAATCACCCGTCGACGCTCGCTCCATGGCCTGGACTAGGTCGTCACACAGTCTCGCCGCCGCATCCGTGAAGGCCCGACCGATCAACAAGTCCGTAAGGTTACTCAAGTGCTCGGGATGCTGTTTGAGAAAGGCTGCAAAGCTGAATTGTTTCGTGTAAAAAGCGCTAACCAAAGCCCGAAAACGCCGTACCCCGGCATCGAATTCTTCGGTCCAGCTGCCCAATTGGCCAGCGGAGACGTCGTCAACAGCAAGTCCCGAGGCGATCGCATCCGCCGCCAATTCGCCGGATCGCAGCGCTAAAAACACACCCGTTGAATAAACCGGGTCGATAAATCCATAAGCATCACCGACCAACACCCATCCATCGCCCGCGTGCTGGCTGGTCGAGTAAGAAAACTCGCGGGCGATCTCCAGGTCACCCACGCGTCGGGCACCGTCAAGTCGCTCCATGACGCCGGGACACCTCGAAACCTCGTCCTCGAATATAGTGATCGGATCGTTCGCCTTGAAGAGGTATTCGTTGTCAGCAATCAAACCAATGCTAACAATGTCGTGAGTGAGCGGAATGTGCCAAAACCAGGATTTTTTTTTGTCGCCGTGAAGAATCGTCGTCAGCTCTTCGGCATCATTGCCTACACGTTTGGCACCCTGATAGTAGCCCCAGATCGACGCCTTGTGCAGATCGGGGTTGTCAATCTTCAATTTCAACTGGTTGGCCAGCAGCGACTGCTGTCCGCTTGCGTCGACGACAACACGTGCCGTGATGTCGTGTTCATTGCCATCGCTTGTCTTGAGCCGCAAGAAATTAGGAGTGGTTCGCACATCCACCGACGTCACGCGTGTCTGATCTTGGCACTCCGCACCCTTTTCAGCCGCGTTTTCGAACAAGAGCTGATCAAACTCTTGGCGCTCAACGTGAAAAGTCTTGGAGCATTCGCGTGGATCGTGCTGCTGAAAGAAAAACGGTTGGGAATTGCGACCGGTGGCATCCACAAACTGAACGCCAACTTTTCGAACAAATCCTTCGTCGCGGAGACGATCGAGGACTCCCAAACGCTCGAGCGTCCAGAACGTCTCGGGCATTAACGATTCACCAACGTGGTTACGAGGGAATTTGGCTCGTTCGACTAACAGGGTATCGAAGCCCACTTGGGCAATTAGCGCAGCCGCGGCACAACCCGCTGGGCCTGCACCTATCACCACGCAATCGTAAGTTGTTTTGGCTATCATTTAATCGGCCTCAACCCTAATGTTAGAATCAAAACCGCGCCAATCCAACCCAAATGAGCCAAACTCTATCAGACGAGCCAAACCCTGTCAGACGACTAATTCATTTTCCCAACAACGCATGCAGGGCGGTTTCCAACGTGGGATGGCGGAATTCGTAACCGGTTTCCAAAAGACGAGTCGGCAACACGCGTGTGCTCGACAGCAATAAGTCGTTGGCCATTTCTCCCAATGCCATTTTTGCCACAAAAGCAGGCATCGGAAAAATGGTCGGGCGGCGGAGAACCTTTCCGAGCACCTTCGTAAACGCAGAATTCGTCAGCGGCTCGGGTGACACGACATTCAGCGGGCCTGAAATCGATTCATTCATGATCGCGTGATGCAGCGCGCCTACCACGTCTTCGATCGACACCCAACTCCAGAATTGGTCACCACCGGCAACCTTGCCTCCAACGCCCATCTTGAAGGGGGGCAACATCTTTGCCAACGCTCCTCCTCGCGGCGTGATGACGACACCAATGCGGGCGTTGACCACTCGAATCCCAGCTTCCCGGGCCGGCTGACAAGCATCCTCCCAATCGCGACAAACATCCGCCAGGTATCCCGTGCCCGGGTCCGAAGATTCATCCAATTTGGTTGCGCCCCGGTCGCCGTAATAGCCAATCGCGGACGCACACACCAATACGTCCGGCTTGGGATCCATCGCTGCCAATTTCTCGGCGATCAATCTGCTGCCCGCGACTCGGCTCTCGCGAATACGCCGCTTCTTGGCGGGAGACCAACGACCGACAGCAATATTTTCTCCTGCCAGATGAACGACGGCATTGACGCCAGCCAATCCCTGAGTGTCAACTTGACCCGCCTTCGGATCCCATAACACCTGGCCCCTGTCGGGCTCCGCTCGCACGAGCGACACGATCTCGTGACCACCGGTACTAAGAAAGGCAACAAGCTGGGATCCGACCAATCCAGAGGCACCTGTGACGGCAATTTTCATTCCTTGCTTCCCTATCACAACAAACCGCGTCCTGCGGCGCTATAAACGAACTCAATGAGCTCGCTACGGTTATTTACACCGATCTTCTCCATCAAGCTAGACCGCCGGAACTGGACCGTCCGAACACTGACATCCATCTCTTCCGCGATACGGTGATTGGCTTTGCCCGACGCGATACCCCGCAGCACGGCGATTTCGTCGTCTGTCAATTTTCGCAATCTCCACCTCCCGCTCGCCTTCGTCTCGTTGCTGTCGATCTAGTTTCAGCGCCTTCTCGATACAATTTCGTAAGACGTGTGGAGGGTACGGTTTTTCGAGGAAATCAACGGCACCCTGTTTGACAGCACGAACGCAGGAGGCGAAGTCACCATGTCCCGTGACGATGATCACCGGCAAACGAGACCCTCTGCGAATTAACGCCTCTTGGACCTCTATCCCCGTCATCCCTGGCATACGCATGTCGATCACCAGGCAGCTGTGGTTCGCCGGGTCATATGATTGCAGGAATTGCTCACCCGTTGAATGAGTCACAACGCGGAAGCCCATCGTAGTGATCAGCTCGCGTAACGAATCGCGAATACTCTGGTCATCATCGACAACGTAAACCACCGGTGTCAGCGAGTCATGGTGGTCGGCTCGCGAAGCTTCGTTGCCCGCGTACTCACCAAAGTCGGGTTTATCGGTTGGATTTTGCATACCAATGACCGCTGGTCAAAACCATGTAACTGGATTTAGCGACTTCCAACCGCCTGATAATTCCAACCGCCTGATAAGATGTCGCGAAATCAGCACCGCGCCACAACAAGAAACCCAATCAACGGGTACAATCATTGGTTTGGGTAGGTGCGTGCCGGATCTCGCTGCCCCAGATACACAAAGCCGTTGGTCTTGATTCTATCAAATCGAACCGATAGGAGTAGGCCTCCACCGGATGGGAAAACCCGAAAAATGTCAGTAATAATGTTGATCAAGAACGATTGGTCCTCCGAAGCAGCAAGGGATACCCAATTTGTTGACCAATCGTCACTTCGACAACATTTCTCGCGGCTGGATAAGCGGTTTTTCGGGTTGGTTGCCGTAAATAACCAATTTCCGTACGCTAATGATGTGTCCAAATAGAGTCAGAGAATTTGTCCGGGATATCTGCCTGCGGAGGTTGTACGGTGGGATTTGAAGACATATTGAAGGAGATCCTGTCAGGGATGGGTGGTCGGATCGATAGTGACATGAGCATGCCGGGCCCCAAGCCCGTGCCAGGTCCAGCCGATCAGGGCGGGGTCGCCAGCGTCATGCGGGACGTCGTTCAGGTGGTGGCTTTGCGACAAACCTTTATGGGGGGCATGTCTTCGGCTTGGACCGGCTCGGGGACGCTGATCGATCCGTCCGGGATCATCCTGACGAATTGCCACGTTGCCAATCCCCGCGCGATGAGAATGTCGTCACCACCGGCGGATCGTTTTGGAATCGCGATTACCGAACGCTCCGATGCGCCACCGGCGATCAGCTATTTCTCCGAAGTTGTAGCTCAAGACCCGCGATTGGACCTAGCCGTACTCCGAGGCGTGGCGGACGTGCGTGGCGGACGAACTAGCGAGTTGGAATTGGACACGGTGGACCTCGGCGACTCGGACACACTACAGCTCGGAGATAAACTGGCCATCTTCGGTTATCCGGGCATTGGCGGTGAAACGGTTACCTTTACTTCCGGCAACGTCTCCGGGTTCTCTCGTCAAGAGGGTGTTCGCCCGAGCCGCGCCTGGATCAAAACGGACGCCACCATCGCCGGCGGCAATAGTGGCGGCACAGCGGTGAACGAAGCGGGACGGCTGGTCGGCATCCCGACGCAAGCCGCCGCGGGCACGGGCGTGACGCCCGTTGATGCTCGACCCGTTCTGGACACCAATCGAGACGGCCGCATCGATCAGCGCGACACGCCGATGGCGGTCGGAGGTTTCATCAACGGTTTACGGCCCGTGAATCTGGCTTTTCCGCTGTTGGAAAAAGCCGGCATTAAAATCAAGATAGAAAGGCCGGGACGCGTTCGTCGCAGCAGTGCATCGCCTTCGATTTTTGACGATTCAACGCGCCGACAGCAGGAATTCAGCCATTTGCTGTTCAGCAGCAGCATCACACAGGATGGGCGACCGATTAACCCGTCGACTTACATTCCAGAGGGTGTTGAGACGGTCTACGCCACGTTTGAATATTCCGGCATGCAAAATGGAACACCTTGGAGCGTCGTGTGGATGACAGGCGGCCAACAGATTATTGACCAGGATGACCGGTGGGATGATGGTCCGGAAGGTCGCAAGGCGGTCAAAGTCAGCAATCGCAAGGGGGTTCCGCCAGGCGAATACCATTTGGTTCTAGGAATCGGCGGTTCGGTGACTCTGGAAGGCAAAGTCATGGTCGGGAATCCGGTGGATGAAACGGATAGTGAGATTTCCGGACGTTTGGTCGATGGTAGTAGCCAGCGTTCGGTTGCCAACGGATTGGTCATGGTGCTCAAACCACGAACATCTCTGGGGCGTTTCCTGCGCACGCAAGACTGCGGCATGATTCTGACTTCGGCGGAAAGCGGCCAGGACGGCCGTTTCACTTTCCCTGATCAATTACCTAAGGGCCAGGCCTATAGCCTAGTTGCGCTGGCGCGAGGTTATCAACCAGTGGCTGTCGAAGGCGCACTCAGGCTAAGTGGAGGCGCGCCGGAGCAGGCTGACATAGGCGAAATTGAAATGGCGGTGTCCCCATGAGTTCTTACGATGAGTCGGGCGCCGAATTTCGTCCCCAGGCACGGCGGCGCGGCGGACTAAGCTGTGGTTTCTGGCTGATTGTCGGCGCCCTGCTGATTGTGTGGCTGTTGCGGTCGGGGCCCCAGGAAAGAATAGCTGACCCTGACCGGACAATGCCTCCTGACCGGACAATGCCGGGAGCGATTACGGATCATTTCGACATCCCTTCTGAACGCTCGGCCCCTCGAGCCGATCGAGACGATTGGGCAATCGAAAACCTGGAAGGATCGCCGACGCAATCCAACGACGGAGTAACTGTCGAATTCCCGTCCAACGACCGTCGGCGTGACGGCGATAGCACTACAAAGGGTGATTGGGAAATCGAGGAACTTCCCGGCGAGGGTTCCCAGCCAAACACGCATTTTTGTCGCGGATGGCGGGGACTCAGTGATCCCAGCCAAGCCAAAGAAAACAGTCAAAGACGACTGGGAAGTTGAGGAAGTCGAGACGAAATGATCGACGGAAGCTTTGCGCTGCAAACACGCCTCACCGTCCGCAATCACTCCACTGGCGGCGATTCCCAGGTACTCTGAGGGCCGAAAAGCAATCGAATTGGCAACCATGACGGTCGTACTGAAGCAAAAAACCCTGACGGTTGTGGAATTGGGAGTTTCCCATCGCGCTTCCGAAGAGCTGACTGAATTTGGCTCGCAAATCCTCACTGTGGCCACCGAATGCGATCCGCCACAGGTCCTCCTCGACTTTCGCCAGACCGAAGAGATTGATTCAGCGTTCTTGGAGATCGTCGTGCGCTGCTGGAAACGAATTGCCCAGCGTGGGGGGGAATTGTATCTGTGTTCGCTTGGCGACACTTGCGCGGAAGTGGTTCGCATCACTAACTTGGATCGGCTCTGGAAGAGTTTTCCGTCCCGCGAACAAGCCGTTGAACAGTTGTGTCCGAATGTGCCGGTGGTGGAAATCGGCAGTCAGTTTCCGGTTCTCAATCACGAGTGCATCGACGACGTGGAAAAAATATTCGATCAGATCAACACTGCTTATATCGTGATCGATCTATCCAACGTCAAGTACTTCGGTTCACCCTTTCTCGAGCTGCTGTTGAAGATCGGCAACAAGCTTAAAAAGCTGGGAGGCGGATTCGTGCTTTGCGGTCTGCAACCCACCTGTGCCGAGGTCCTGAGAGTAGCACATCTGGATCGGCTCTGGGAAATCTGCCAGACCCGTGAAGAGGCGATGACGCTGCTTGGCGAGGCGGAGAGGGCCTAAGGTTGGTGTTTTTGGCTTGGTCGAATTTAGGACTGGCGGCGACTCCCACGGAAATCGTGATTGCCTTGGTGTTGGTCACCTTGGGTGCGACCTTACAGGGTTCAATCGGTTTTGGATCGTCGGTCATCGCGGCACCGCTCTTGATCCTGATCAACCCGGTCTTCGTCCCCGGTGTGCTGCTGGGGTCAAACTTTCCATTGACCGTGCTCATCGCCTTGCGCGAACGTGAGCACATCGATATCAGAGGGGCAACCGTCACTACACTGGCTCGCACCTGCGGAACCATTCCGGCCGCCTATTCTATGGCGATGATGGCCCAGCCAACCTTCGATCTCCTATTCGGTCTATGTGTGCTGTGCATGGTGGCGTTAAGCGCGTCCGGACTCGCGGCCCAGCCCGTTACACGAAATCTGATCATCCTAGGTGTGTTTTCTGGATTCTCCGCCACCATCTCGGCCATCGGAGGGCTGCCGGTGGCGCTGCTCTATCAGAATGAACCAGCGAATCTGATGCGCAGTACGTTGTCGGTCATTTTCGCCATTGGCACCTTCGTGTCGATTGTCATGCTGGCGGCCTTCGGCCTGTTTACGGCGGCTCACTTGATTCTTGTTTTGATCCTGCTTCCTGGCGTTGTCTGCGGTTATCTACTCTCCGGCAAGCTGACTCCTCACATTGATGCGCGGCGGTTGAGAATTGCGGTGCTGGTGGTTTCAGCCGCGTCGGCGGTGATAGTTGTAGCGAGGGTTTTCGCGTAAAGAAGCACCCTCTTATTCGCTACAAAAACGAAAGCAGATGCGCTGACCAACCGTGGCACTCCGAATTGTCTGGGTAATCGACTTCCCAGTCTTCCTAGGTGGTTGGTTATTAATGCCGTAAGTCGAAGGTTTTGGGGCCCGGAGAAACGCTTAATTTGCCAGCTTTGTGTCCGGGTTCAATCGCCATGCGACAACGCGTTTGAATATTTAGCCGTGCCAGTCCTGGGCGGAGCCACTATCGTAGGCCGTGCGGTATCGAGCCAAACAAACTATCATGAGGGATGGGCCTTCAGCGCCAGCTGCCGTCCAACATGTAACGATTACCATCGCCTCCCGAATTACCTGAGAAATCATGGCAGAATATCGAGTCCTCTATTGGCAGGACATTCCCGCACAAGTCAAAGCCACCGATGACAACGGCGGCGTTAGTGTAGAACTGGACCCTAAATTCATGCTACTGATCGATAAAGTCGCCATGGAGCGTGGTCTGTTCGGAACCGACGAATACCTTGAAGGCTGGCAGTGGAACGAGGCCCAGCAGCGAGACGGCACGGCCCAAGAAGTTGCGAAGGCAGTCAAAGCAGAGTTAGAGGCGGAACATGAAGATTGATTGGTCAATGAATCGCAAGAAGATTGACGTCTCCTCGATAACCTTTGCGCTGCTGCGCGGCAAGTTTATGTCGATCCGAGATCGGTACTTTTCCATCAACGATTCATGCCACTACATCTAAATATCAACTCCGAAGATATTCAACCGACCCCCGGTCGCACTTTGTTCGACCATGCGGAGGGGGTGGGAATCCAAGTTCCGACGTCTTGCCTCAAACAGGGGAAGTGCCGCGAATGCTTGATGGAAATTGTCGAGGGCATGTCGCTGTTGTCAGAGCCCGCCGAAGAGGAAGCCCACCTCAAGGACAAATTCCGCTTGTCCTGCCGCACCACCATTGTCGCCGACAAAGGAACGATTCGCTGCCACACAATGCGCCGCACCGAAATGCGGATCGTGGAAGACGCTACGCCGCTGCCTGGCAACCTTTCGCCTAACCAACTACAACCCGCCGTGACTCGCGATGGTGATCGCATTTTTCTCGATGGACGACAGATCGCCCAATCGGACCAACCGATTTATGGCCTGGCGATGGACCTGGGCACAACAACCATCGTGCTGCGACTGATGAACCTGGAAACTGGGCGAATGGTAGCATCAACGTCGTTTGAGAATCCACAGCGATTCGGCGGTTCCGACATAATGGCCCGCATCAAATTCGACACGGACAATAAAGGCAAACTGCTCCAGCGAACGCTGTTGGGTTATTTGTCGCGAGCCATCCAAGCCTTCCCGGTCGATCCGCTGACGATCTACGAGCTGGTCGTCGCGGCCAACTCGACCATGCGCGACCTGTTTTTTGGTTTGAATGTCGAGTCGATTGGTCAAAAACCGTACTGGTCACTCACCGAACACGAGCTGCGCGAGGGCCAGCGTGAAACGACCAGCCTGTCGGCGGCGCCAAAACGGCTTCGTCTGCCGCTTCATCCCGAGGGGCGCGTGTACGGTTTGCCATTGATCAGCGGCCATGTCGGCGCCGATGCCGCGGCTTGTTTGTTGGCGATCGATTTGGCCCGTGAAGATCGCTTGGTGGCCCTGATGGACATCGGCACCAACACCGAATTGATCGTCGGCCATCGTGGAAAAATCCTGGCCGCCTCCTGCCCAGCCGGCCCAGCATTCGAAGGAGGCGCTATCACGTGTGGAATGCCTGGCCTGATCGGCGCTATCCAGCGGGTCAGTCTCGGGGACGACGGGTCGATTGGCTTTGACGTGATCGGCGATACGCAACCCGAAGGAATCTGCGGTTCGGGACTGGTCGATCTGATGGGCGAGTTGCTCAGGACCCAGCGGATGAATCACATGGGCCGATTCACCAATGGAAAAGCATTTCTGGAGCTGGACGCCGAACATGCCATCCGCTTCTACGAGAACGACATCAGCGAACTGGCGCAGGCGAAGGGTGCCAATGTCGCCGGGCTGAAGATCGTCGCCAATCGCTACGGAATCACGTTTGACGATCTTGACCTGTTTTATCTAGCTGGCGGATTTGCGCGGCACCTGGACGTGGCTGCCGCACGGCGGATCGGGCTGATCCCCGATCTACCCGATGAAAAGATCGTGCAGGTTGGTAATGCGTCGATCGAGGGAGCTGAGATTGGGCTGTTGTCTTTGCCCCGCCGCCGGGAGCTAGAGTCAATGGTCCAAACTATCGAACACGTCGAATTGGAAACCGACCCGGAATTCTTCAACCACTTCGTGGACGGGTGTCAGTTCATTGCTGTGCGCTGACGAAAAACAGCCAGTCGGAGCCTAAGTTATGTCGACGGTTGCTCCAAACCTACCTACCAACGATTGGTTCGTGATGTACATGATGACTTTTTCATCACGCCTTGAATCTCACGGTAACTTTCACCGGTGATTGTCTCTTCTGGAAATTGTTTCACACGCCATCCTAGTTTCTGAACTAGATTTCATTATCCGTGGACTTCTTTCCCAGCCGCCTATTCAGGAGCCGCGATCGTGTCCGATGACGACCAATTCAATGTGGATGGATCCGCTTCCTACGATGCTTACCAGCCGGACGACGAATCGTCGCACAGGCGCTCCGGGTCCGGCCAGACGCTCGCTTCTATCGTCACGTTTCTCGTTGTCATGCCAGGCGCTATGGTGAGCGGGCTCTTGTTTATGAACGGTGACTTCAAACAAGGACCCAAAGGCACCAAAAATAACACTGGTGTTTTCAAACAGATGAAAGACGGTTTTGCCGAACGCATGTTGGCCAACATGGGGGTCGACCTGGGAGCATTTCGTGGAGGGGAAAGCACCCCCGGCATCCGTGGCCGTGACAACAACAGCGGATGGTTCGACGACGAACCGACTCAAGAAAATTTGAAAACTATGTCAACAAGGCGGTCAAACGGACTGAGTGGATTCAATAAGTCGTGGCACGATGGCAAAAAGAAAGGCCGCGATCGCTAACCACGATCTAACTCCAATAATCAGCTGGTTTCGACATCAACTCGCAGTAGACCCGGACACCTTGTTGAAGTTGGTCCAGCTCCAAGTACTCGTCGACCTTATGTGCCTGGTCGATGCTTCCCGGACCCAAGACAACCGCTGGGATACCGCCGTCGGCGAGATTGCTGGCATCGGTGCCGTAGGCAGCGCCCACCG
>Ga0310121_10000403_pt1 | contig 47712 bp, 34 predicted proteins | sample CB27_Tmax_986_MG_FD_203504 | JGI IMG/M metagenome (GOLD analysis project Ga0310121, IMG submission 203504) | Marine microbial communities from Western Arctic Ocean, Canada - CB27_Tmax_986 | ecosystem: Environmental > Aquatic > Marine > Oceanic | place: Canada: Western Arctic Ocean | collected... | reverse complement strand
GGCTTCCCTCCGCTGCAAAGGTTGCTTCGGCTACGCCTCAGCAACCTTCTCCGCTACGGCAAGCCAGCGGATCCCTAGACCTAGATTTTCTCATAGGCCCTGGATCATAGATCGGGGGAAGCCCAAGATCACCAGCGTCTCTTCGAACAGGCCACGTTGCTATTAATGCGGCAATGCCCTGGTCCGGTGCCTGACCGCTATACACTCCGCTTTGGCTACCGTCGGGATGCATCGGTCGACTCAATACAGAAGACTTTCAATATAGCGACTACCAACATGATGCCCACGCCTCCAGGTTGTCTCAAGTGAAGTGTGGGAACTACGAGCTGGTTTGCAAACTGTTTGATGAAAATCAACTCAGGATTCCGTCAACCCTGAAGCATTAATAAGGCAACAGTCCACCGGAACAGTTGAACGTTTGCCCGGCAGAGTACCCGGCATCGTCACTTGCCAGGTAAACGAACATGTTCGCCATATCGTCGGGGGTTTGCATCCGACCCACAGGCACTGACCCGAGCGCCGCTTCCGTGAAGGAACGTTCTGGTTCACCGGTAAGACGGCTCACTTCGCGATCGATGAGATCCCACATCGGTGTGTCGACAATTCCACCACAGACGCAATTGACAAGAATGCCGTCGCCGGCCAACTCGACTCCCAGCTGCTTGGTCAGACCGATGGCGGCGTGTTTGGTCATCGCATAGACCCCAAGCGGAACGGCCTTTCCAGGCGCTATTTTTCCCGCGCCGCTGGCATTGATGATAATTCGCCCGCCCCCACCCTGGGAGAGCATCTGGCGAGCGGCTGCGGTTGCGCACAAAAACGCACCCTTGGCATTGACGTTCATTTGTCGGTGAAAACTCGCTTCGCTGGCATCGATCAGCGGCGCAATCTCCCCCACCCCAGCGTTACACACCATCACGTCCAGACTACCAAACAGGTCGACCACTTTGGCAATCCCGGCATCGACTTCCTCACTGCAGGTCACATCCAACCGCTGATAAGCCGCCTGGGTATCGGACTGGTCGGCCAAGGAGATAACACTCTGTGAATCACTCTCCTCGATATCGGTTATCAAGACACGAGAACCCTCGCGGACAAAGCGGCGGGCGATTGCCAGGCCAATTCCGCGTCCCGCGCCCGTAACGACGACCGATCGATCTTTGAGTTCAGGATAAATAGCCATGGGAAACCTTACATCTTCGAATAGTCGACCAGTTCGAGTACATAACCGTCGGGATCAAGAAAGAACACACAGCCGATTTGGCCAGCATCTTCGAGATCGAATTCCACCGGGTCACTGACAAATTCCACACCCTTGCCCTTTAAATGTTCACTTGCCTTCTGGATATCATCAACCTCCACGCAAAAGTGACCGTTGGCGACATCTCCCAATTTGCTGTCCGATTGCTTGCCGGGGGGATCGAGATACTGCTGTAGGTCGATATAAATCCCAGGTGTCTGTGGACACAGGAGTCTTATCACCCGCATGTGAACACGGTCCTTGCCCGTCATGCGGGAGATGGTTTCCCCTTCCAGATCGTGGTCGCCTGCGCGCTGCATCCCCAACAGGTCACAATAAAATTCGAGCGATCGGTCCAGGTCGCTCACGGTAACAGCTACATGATCAAACTTGGTAGCGAACATCTTGCTTATCTCCTGAACACGAATGTGTTCTAACCTTGTGAAGCACCACGTTCGGTGCAAACTCATCCGGGATAGGTGAACGGTTTGAAATGCGCTAAGTCGTGATACTTCTCGCCAATTCCAGCCAGTATCAAATTCGTTTGTAGCATTTGGGGGGGTGCAGTGTTGCAATGGAACATGTCGTGGTGGCAAGGGATTACGATTTTCGGATCTACTAGTTTAGCCAACTTGGCCGCCTCCGCTGGACCCAAGTTACGAAAAGCTCCATTGATCACAGTAAACATGACATCGGGATGCCGATCGCGGACACCCAGGCCAACCAGGTCCTCGTACGCGGTATCCCCGGTAAAATAAAAGGTTGGACCACCTTCGAGCGAGGCCAGGTAACCGACGTGCGTCATATCGTCGGCACCAAACCCGATCGCAAATGTTGTGGTTAAGGTCAAGTCACCTACGGTATGGGACTTGTTGGGCCACGTCATCATGATTTGCTCAGCAGGAATGCCAAACTGCTGCTGGAGACGTTCGTACGTTTCCGGAGGAGCCAGGTAAGGGCCGACTCCACCTGCTTCGCGATAGGAGGAAATCGTCTCCGGGTCCATGTGATCCAAATGCGAGTGCGTCAACACATACAGGTCAATGCCAACAAGCTCATCGGGTGTGAATGGCGCCGGTATGCGACGATCGGCATCCATTCCGTAGCGATCCCCATCAGCCTTGCACACGTTGGAGAGATAGGGGTCCAATACCACCAACACACCCTGTGGGCTCTTGAGGAAATAGCCGGATTGCCCAAGCCACCATGCCGTCAAGGAACCGTTAGGAACCGAAAAGCTACGCAATTCGTTCAGGGTCAACTCGGACGTTGTCGAAGGTAGAGTCATGGTCGGTTTAAAAAAGTCCGTTTCTAATACTTGGCTAAAGGTAGCGAACCTTGATCCGGTTGGCAAGTTGCCAACCGGCAAGGCCAAGTGCTACAATCGCCGAAGCACTCGCCTCATATATTCCCCAACGGCTGCAGTTTATCACCATGAAAGACTATTGCGTACGCACAAAGCTTCAGAGCGGCAAGCCGACTATTGGCTGCTTTTTGGGATTAGGAAGCCCGCATGTCGCCGAACTCCTGGCCCACGCAGGGTATGACTGGCTGGTGCTCGAGACCGAACACAGTGCCGTCGACATCGAGCGGGTCGAACACATGATGATGGCGATGGAAGGGACCCGTGCGAATCCGATCGTGCGTGTGGCAACGGCCGAGCCAATTGTGATTCAACGCGCACTCGATGCCGGGGCGATGGGCATCCTGGTACCGATGGTACGAACGGCCAATGAGGTGCAGGCAATCGTTGACACCACGCGATATCCACCGGTTGGTAAACGCGGTTTTGGACCGTTGCGAGCATCCAGATACATGCAACAAGGCCGCGAATATTTCCGTGAGGCGAACGAAAAAATCCTGGTGTCGTTGATCCTCGAAACGAAAGAGGCACTCGACCGGCTGGACGAGATTATGGCTGTACCGGGACTGGACGCTATTTTCGTCGGTCCTTTTGACCTCTGTCTTTCTCTGGGCCTCGACCCGTTCGAGCAACCGCACGCAGAAATCGAGGATGCGCTGGTGAAGCTCGTTGAGCTTAGCCGGCGCCACGGCATTGCTGCCGGGGTCGGTTGCGGGTCGCCGGAAGAATTGCAGCAACGCCAGGACCAGGGGTTCACCTTCCTCGCGTACGGGACCGACTACATGCTGTTAGAAGGTGCCGCCCGTCGGGGACTGGACGCCTTTCGGCGAGTTTAGACTCGCCACCAACGCGTGTTTGCCCAACGGTATCGAAAGCCCCATCGAAAGCCACGCCGATTTCAACATCTCCCTGGTGTTGCCCAAGCTGAATTGGTTGGCGGTGTGGGTTGGTGTCGCGACGAAATGGAACCACGTGCTGGTTTTCTATCCACACAGCAACAACCATTTTTCCCCTATACTGACGTTTGTGGAGGACCCCACGGCAGAATACGGCTGCTTATTGGTTTACCCTTAACCTTGATCCGAGCTTTAAAGTTGTTTCTAATAACAGTTGTGGGTAATGACCCTTGCACTTGGGAATCTTCGCTTGGGACCACTGAACTTCCGGGTGCCTTTTGTCACCGCATGCATCCCAAAGGGACCAGGCTGTGTTTCTTCGATTAGTAGTCGGTCTTGGCTTGGTACACTTGGCGGTTGCCTGGCCCCCAGCGGCTCTCGGCAACGCACCCGGGGATGCTGCTGCGCAACAGCATTGGGCTTTTCGACCCCTGGTGCGGCCCGTGGTACCGGACTTTGACCAGGCGGACCGCGTCCGCACCCCGATCGATGCGTTCGTTGTCGCCAGGCTTGCAGCGCAGGGACTTTGCCTTTCTCCAGATGCTGACCGTGGTCGACTGGTCCGTCGGGTGTATTTTGACCTCCTTGGATTGCCACCCACGCCGGCCCAAACCGACGCTTTTCTGTACGACACCCGGTCGGATGCGTACGAGCAGTTGGTCGACCAGCTACTGACCTCGCCACAATTTGGGGTCCGCTGGGGCCGCCATTGGCTGGACATTGTTGGTTACACCGATACGATCAGCTTCGACGACGACTTTGGTCCACCCATTGGATTCACCAAGGGAAAATGGCGCTACCGCGACTACGTGGTACGATCGTTTAATGAGGACAAACCTTACCATCGCTTCCTCGCTGAACAGGTCGCTGGCGACGAAATGGTCGACTGGCGCAGTGCAACCCGATACACGCCTGAGATTGTCGAACACCTGGTAGCCACGGGATATTTTCGCTGTTGTGAAGACATCAGCGGAGAGGATAAGCGCCCATTTATCGTTTGGTCGGTGTTGCACGACACGGTAACCCAACTTGGAACAAGTCTACTGGGGCTGAGCCTCAGCTGTGCTCGCTGTCACGACCATAAATTTGAGCCGATTTCCCAAGAAGACTACTACTCGATCATGGGACTGTTCGGCCCTGCGCTGAATGCCGTTGACTATCCCGCCAACTGGAAATCGCCAGAAGAGCGGGCCCTGCCCGACATACCCGCCCCTGAGTTCGCGAAACTTAGCCAGCACAACGCAGAGATCGATCAACAAGTAGAAAAGGTGGACCGTGAGATTGCAACAGTGCGCCGTCCCTACGCACTGGCGCTACGAGATGCAAAGCTAACGTCTGTTCCCGAATCCGACCGAGACAAGCTGAAGGCAGCGCTCGATCTGGCCGCAAGCGAGCGGAACGATCAAGATAAGGAACTGGTCGAAAAATACGATCAGGAGGTTCAAGCCATCGACCGAGAGGTGACGGCTGCGTTGAGCGAATCCGACCAGGACGCCGTCGGCAGGTTTCAGCATCAGATTGACCAACTCAACGATCAGCGCCTCGAGCACGGTTGGATCATGGGCATGGCCGACGTGAGCCCGCCACCCGTGGCACATGTCTTTTACCGGGGAGATTATCTACAGCCCCGCCAGGAAGTCCCGCCGCGATTTCTGGCTGTACTTTCGGACGCGTACACCCAGTGGCTGCTGCAAGTGCCGCCGGCGGAACACACCAGCCAATACCGTACGATGTTGGCCCGGTGGCTGACCGACCGGCAGTCACCCGCCTCGCCGTTGGTCGCCCGGGTGATGGTCAACCGCGTGTGGCAACAGCTGCTGGGCGAAGGCATCGTAGCAACGCCCGAAAACCTGGGTACCTCCGGCGCGGCGCCAACGCATCCGCAGTTACTCGACTGGTTGGCAGCCGAGTTTGTCGACCGGGGCTGGCATTTCAAGCCATTGATCAAACAGATCATGATGTCGACGAGCTACCGCCAGGCGTCGTTTCGAGTGCCCACGGCGGATCCCGGAGTGCAGGAAGAAGAGCAGGCCACTCCACACGCGGTCGATCCCGCAAATCACCTTTTGTGGCGGGCACGGCTGCGGCGTTTACAGGCCGAGGCGATTCGCGACACGATATTGGCCATCAGCGGAAAGTTGGACACCTCACTCGATGGGCCGCCGGTGCCTTTAAGTTATTCTCCCACTGGCAGAATTACGGTTGCCCGGGAAGGACTGCCGACGGCCACCTCGCAGTGGCGTCGGAGTCTCTACCTGACGAACCGGCGGATTTACAACCCGTCGTTTCTAAGCGTGTTTGATAAACCAACGGTTACCGGTTGCGTGTGCCAGCGCGACCAGGTGGCAGCTCCCCTGCAGTCACTGACCATGATGAACGATGCGGTCGTGCTCGAACATGCGAAATATTTTGCCCACCGCGTTGCACAAGAGGGAGGCGATTCTGTGGACGGGCAGATCGAACTCGCCTACCGGCTGGCCTTTGGGCGCAAGCCACGTCCGGAAGAGCAGACGTGGAGCCGTGAGCTTGTAAAACAACAGGCACGCGTTTATAGTAGTATTGACGTGCCGCCGGATGACGTTTCGGTCGCCGCGCTGGCCTGCCTGTGCCAGACGTTAATGAGCGCAAACGAGTTCTTGTACGTGGAGTGAGTTACTTCAGATTCGCAGCGATTGTGTTTTGTTATTCAATGTTCGTTGTCAACCCACTGACCATGGCTGATTGGCGAAACCGGCTGACAAGTGAGCAAAGGCACAGCTGATGTCTTCCCCAACATTACCGGTTGCAGTTGCTTCCCGGCGCCGTTTCCTCGAGCATTCGAGCCTTGGTTTTGGCGCGGTAGCCTTGGGTTGCCTGTTAAAGGACCAGGAGGTTCAGGCGTCGGTGGGCACCGATCGGGATCTTTCGCCCCGGCTTGGTCATTTCCCCGGTCCTGCGAAGTCGGTGATCATGGTCTTCCAGAACGGCGGGCCCAGCCAGATGGACCTGTTTGATCCGAAGCCCGAACTGCAGCATCGCGCCGGCGAGCACGTACCAAACATCCGCGGTGGCAATACGAATACCCCGTCAGAAGAACCGCTTAAGAGCACCCCTTTCCGTTTTCAACCTGGCGGGCAGTCCGGCATCGAGTTTTCCGAACTGGTTCCGCAGCTCCGCTCGGTGGTAGATGACCTCTGTGTCGTGCGCTCGATGGTAAGCACCGACCCGAACCATCCCGGCGCAACCTACATGATGTGCACCTGCAACAATCGGCCTGGTCGCCCGGCACTGGGCGCATGGACCGTGTATGCCCTGGGTAGCGAAAATCAAAATCTGCCCGGTTATGTCCTGCTCCGTGACCCCGGTATGTTTCACAGTGGTGGGGCAATGCAGATTACCAACGCCTGGCTGCCAGCCCAGTTCCGTGGCACTGAACTCCGTTCCGAGGGAGATCCAATTCTCAACCTGCATCCTGCAGAGGCCCGGCCGGCAGGTATTCAGGAAAACAACCTCCGCATGCTGGACCAATTGAACGAGTTCCACCGGCAACGATATCCCCACGAAGCAGACCTTGCGTCCCGCATTCAAAACTACGAACTGGCGGCCCGCATGCAGCTGCGTGCCGCTGATGAGCTTGATCTGTCCGGAGAGACAGAAGCAACCGGCCGACTCTACGGACTCAACGATCCGGTCACTGCATCGTATGGCCAGCGACTGTTACTGGCCCGCCGGCTGGTGGAGCGGGGAGTCCGCTTTGTACAGGTGCTGTCGCCCGGGCCGCACAACGTGTGGGATCACCACGGAAAAATCGACACGAAGTTGCCTGTTATTTGCCGCCAAACCGATTTGCCCTCTGCCGGATTAATCACCGACCTTAAACAGCGCGGTCTCTTGGATCAAACACTCGTCATTTGGACTGGCGAGTTCGGTCGTCTGCCGACTTCTCAAGGGGGGACGGGGCGGGACCACAATCCACACGGATTTTCCCTCTTATTAGCAGGAGGTGGCCTTAAAGCGGGCCATGTGCATGGCGCAACCGACGAACTAGGTTATGCCGCCGTCGACGGACCGCTCGGTGTACCCGATCTCTTTGCCACCGTCCTTCACCAGATGGGACTGGACCATGAACGGGTCACCTACAACGTGCAGGGTTTCGAGGAAAACGTGACGGATACGCGGGTCCACAAGGCACGCGTCGTAGAGGAGTTGATCGCGTAAATCCGTTTAGCGAAGTTCTTCGCCGGGGCTTATCGTTCCTTGTGGACCGGGCACGTTCCTGCCGTTGGACTCGCCCCGATGACGCGCAGTCCCAGGCTTTTATTGGTCACGAAAGGCTTCGTGGTCGCGGTCGCCACCGGAGATGAGATACGCCATCAGGTCGAGAATCTCGTCCTGGGTGAATGTGTTAAGCAGCCCGGCGGGCATTTCTGACGTGGCTACCGGAGCAAACGACTCGATTTCGTGACGATCAATTGACGTCAAATCTCCCGGGGCCAGCATGTTCGTGACCACCATGATTTGATCGGCGCTCAGATTGGCCACACGGCCACTCACGACCCGCCCGTCTTCCAACACGAACGTCGTCGCCCGATAGCGATCGGAAATGACCTTATTCGGTTCAATGATTGCTTCGACCAGGTCGCGATGGCTGAAGCGGCGTCCAACCGCCGTGAGGTCAGGTCCAGTCGCGCCACCTTCGTCACCCACCCGATGGCATTTAAAACATTGGGCGGTAGCAAACAACCGCCGAGCTTGGGCGAAGTTTCGACCGCGGAGCCCCGGTTGCAGCGGCTGGAGCACGTCGGGAACGGTGTATTTTTTAACGACCGGTCGCCCGGCCAACTCGTCGACGCCTTTGTTGCTTTCGTCCGTCGCCTTCAAAACGTCCGCAAGCTGTTGGCGGCGTTCTTCGCTGAGCTTCTCCGCGGCCTCTTTCTTCATGTTCTGCAGGAACCCTTCCAGACTATGGCCGCCGCGCAAATCGTGTGCCTGCTGAAACCACCGGAAGTATTGGCGCTGCTGTGCGAGCGACGCACCTGCAATCACAGATCGCAGCACGTAAATGTAGTGAATTTGTCCTTCTTGCGTAGGTGCAGCTGCCAACAGCGAAAGAGTCCTGTCGACAACGGCCGGTGCGCCCAGGAAACTCAACAAACGACTCAACTCCCGGTTCAAGTTGATATCAGCAGCCGGAAAATGACGGTCAAGGCGGCCAGTCAACGCTGCCTGCGTGACTTCGTCGTCAGGAGCAAGTCGTATGAGGATGAGCCCGTAGGCACGCATGAGTGCCAGTTGCTGCGGCTGAGAGAGGTCGGACCAACCGAACCGGTCAAGTGCCGCGACCATCTGACGTGGTAGCTCCCCGTCTGCGGGATTACCATGCCGGGCCAGGGCGACCATGGTCTCGATAAGAGCCCGTGGCCGGGTTTCAGCCAGCGCCCGCTGCTGCCACTGGTCGACAGGTTGGGACTCGATTGCAATACGTGCGGCATAGCGAACAAAGCGATCTGGGTGATTCAAATAGGGCCATGCCATGTCGATGGCGGTGGAATCTTCGCGGCCGTGCCACTGCTCCAACCGCCGGCGCAGTGCTGCGGTGGGAGGGTTTGGTTGCGGGGTGGGCACTGCGGCGGTGTCAGCTTTGTGAGGCTCGTTCGGCGGGAGTCTATTGCCGGCCGCTCCCGTGGCATCGTACGTCACGCGGTACAAACCGGATTGGGTGTTGCGGCCACCGATCGTGAAGTACATCGCTCCGTCACTCGGGTTCAACACGACGTCGGTAAGCGGCAGAGGTGCTCCGGTCAGAAACTCTTCGACTTCGCTGCGATACGTGGCGCCGCTCGGCTCCAAGTGCACAGCATACAGCTTTCCGAAACTCCAATCACAGATGAAGAGGGCATCGCGATATTGTTGTGGAAAGTTGCCTCCATAACCAAAGGTGATTCCCGTCGGCGAACCGGTACCAATGTTGACCGTCGCGGGTAAGCTGTCGGGAAAATACGCAGGCCATTTTCCGCTGCCGCTTCGCCAGCCAAAATCACTGCCGCTGGTCACGTGGCAGACCCGCGTCGGTCGAAACCACGGTGCACCAATGTCCCATTCCATGTCGGCGTCGTATGTAAACAGCTCTCCATCTTTGTTGAACGCGAGGTCGTACGGGTTTCGATATCCGATGCTGACCAACTCCCAGGACTTGCCCTCGGGATCGGTACGGCAAATCCATCCCCCCGGGGCAAGGATTCCAACGGCGTGCCCGCTCGCATCCCAGAGTCGGGACAAGAGATAATCTTCGCCCCATACGCGGGGCACAAGCGAATGTTCCGGCTCGGGAACAAGCGTGTGGTTGCCTCCGATCACGTACAGGGACTTGCCCTTGGGACCAGGCAACACAGCGTGGGGACCGTGTTCCCCGGCACCTTTAAAGCGACGCAGCCGCTGAACCTTGTCAAGGTCCCCGTCCCCGTCCGTGTCGCGCACTCGATAAAGACCGTGGCTATTACCATCAAAGCCTTTACCATTGACGACGACGTAAAGGCTGTCGTTTGCCCAGGCGAGACCCTGGGCCATGCCCAGCGGGATCTTGTCGAGTCGCTCAACGCGTGTATTGCTAGCCACGTCACCCAACACCGGCGGCGTCACGCGGTAGAGGTGACCGCCCTCGTCGGAAGTGATCAGTCGCCCGTTCGGATCAACCGTCATCGCCACCCAGGAACCCTGCTCGTCGCGTGGCACAGAGTAAAGGAGTTCGGCATGGAAGCCGGGTAATAGCGAAAGGGCTTCGACGGGTGTGGCAGATTGGGCGATGGTTTGCCTTTCCGTACTTTCCGGTTTCGACACCACCGATTCTTCCTCACGCTTCAGCCGAATGTTCCGGAATTGGACGGTCATCGGCGGCCCCTTGTGCACCTGAAGTGCTAAGATGCCCGACGAGGCCCCCGCGTCGACCGGGTAATCCACCGTTTCGCTCATCACCTGGCCGTTGATCACGTGACGCAACACACGGCCGCGGGTCACGATGGCATAATGGTTCCATTCGGACGGGCGAATGGATTGTTGCAACACGGCCGCATCGGCAAAGGACGTGACGGCAGGGTCGCCGTCGGTGCTAATGACCACCCGCTGACCCCGTTGTGCAAGGATTCCCCGTCCCTGTTCCTCATAAAGAATACCGGTGTAGTTCGATCCGGAATCAATATCCGCCTGGTAGCCCCCAACCACCCACGCATTCGGGTCAAGCACCTGGCTTCGGTATTGGATACCGCTGTTACCGTTGACGATGCGGTACTCCAGTTCCAGGTTGAAGTCGGTGAACTCACCTCCTTGCCAGATGAGAAACGTATTCTGCTCCAGAGGTGCATCTGCGGTCGTCGTGCCGGTAATGGCGCCGTCCCGGACCGACCAAACGGACCGGTCGCCACTCCAGCCAGTGAGGTCTTTACCGTTGAAGAGACGAATATATCCATTTCCATCGGCTTGAACTGAACCGACCAACGTCATGACGATGGTCAAGATTTTGAGTACACACTGCATCATATAGAGTAGTTTAATCCGGTGTGCGGCCGAAGGAAAGGTGTCCGGGCTGACGCTGACAAACTCCCTCGACCGGGGCATACCAGAGGAACCCTCCGCCACGGGCATCAGACAATCTGCGGCAGAGGCTGAGGTCCGCGAAATTGTGGCCTGGACAGTCATAGCCAACCTGCTTGACCTGCTTTGAAACCGCCATTGATAGGTATGATTGATATACATTAAGGTATTAGGTATTGTATTAGCGGTTGGCGGTGCGTTGGATTGATTTTTGTCGCGTTAAAGTGGGCGCCGGTTACTTGACAAATCGTGGAGATGGCGATGCCAATCAAAGAAATGTCTTCTACACTGCATCTACTTTCGAGGCATCTACTCTTAAGGTCACTGGCGTTAATTCTACTGGTCGGTTGCGGCTCGGGCGGCGTGCGGACGTATCCGGTCGGCGGTACAGTTACCTTCCCAGACGGCACACCTCTGGCCGGCGGACTTGTTCAGTTTCGGTCCGTGACTGGTGAACATCGGGTCGGTGCGCGAGGCGCGATCCAGGAGGATGGCTCGTACCAGTTGGGTACCTTCGAATCTGGCGACGGAGTGGTTGAGGGTGACCACGAAGCGCTGGTCACCCCCCCCCCTTCAAGGGCGACCGCGACGAGGTCCGATTTGTACCCGAGATTATTGACCGCAAGCACACCAGCTTCGCTACGTCGGGGCTGCGGTACACCGTCTTGACAGACGGGGGTGAAAACCAGTTCGATATCATCGTTGAACGGCCGGGCCGCTGATCAGCGGCCCGGTGGTTGGTCTTCAGCTCGAACGAAGAGGTCTTCGCAGACCAAGCCTCTTGCTAGCTCTCACACGCCCCACCACGGGTGGGAAATTCTCTCCCACGATCCCTGCGGCAAGCGACAATGACAGGTAGCTTGACGCACAGATAGATTCTGGCGACAAGCAAGATATGGCGGTCCGGGTATGAACTCCGCGAGGGAGTAGTCGACATTGGGGCCAATGAAATAAACCACGATCGAACGCACCGACCCGGTGTCCAACCGTTGTCAACCGCAAAAGGAGCATCGTCATGAATCGCCAAACCCTTGGACGCCTCTGCAAAATTATGGCGGCTGTGACCGTTGTAGTGGGAATCGTCAACAGGCTAGTGGGAGCGGAACCAGGCCACCAGGCCAGCGCGAACTTCGATACCGATCCAGGATGGGAATCCTTTCGCAGTCAGCTCTTGCCGGCGGGGCGACCAGTCGTTCGGCAGAATTTCGGCTACCGCTCGTCGAATTTTGCAGGAGGTTCTCGCCCGGGCGAGGCTGGTGGAATTATTCACCGTGCCTACCCGCGGGCCACCTATGCGAAAAAGATCTCTCCCAAAACATTGGAGGATCGCCTGTCGGCGTCAGGAACTTTTGCAGTAACACGAGCTGGTGGTGGAAGCGGAGTGCTTGTTGGTTGGTTTAATCAAGAAAAGTCGCAGGGATGGCGTACTCCCAGTTCCCTGGCCATGCGGCTCGATGGCAACGGTGGAAAATATTGGGTGTTTTGCGAATACGGCACCCAACAATGGGGAACCAATGGAGTGGGTGCATTCGAAGGAGAACGCTACCAAACGACCCCCACGCCCCCTTACCTGGCCAATGGAACCGTCCACCAGTGGGAAATGACTTACGATCCCGAGGGGGCTGACGGTCGAGGCTTAGTCACATTTCGCTGCGATAATCAAACATGGGAATTTCCGCTTCTGGATGGTCACCGGCAGCAGGGCGCCACGTTCGATCGATTCGGGATTTGGAATCAACAAACAGCTGGGGATCCCTTGGAGGTTTATCTTGATGATGTTGTCATCGACGGGGCAGGGGAGTCGTTCGACACCGATCCCGGTTGGCACACCGACGGCAATCCCGTCACGTTTGCCCAACGCGTTATCCGGCCGTACCACAATTTTGGCCATAACATGACCGACTATGCTGGGGGTCAGCAGGGTGAGATTGGAGGCATTCTCTTTCGCGACGAGAAACCGGCATACTATGCTGACCCGGTAGGCCCTTTTTCCTTGGAGCATGAACTGCTGGCCAGCGGTAAAGTCATGCTGCGAAGCGCTGGTGCCGATAGCGCCGCCATGCTCGGCTGGTTCGGGGCTGACGCCAAACGGTACAAGGACCTTCCAGAACACGAACAGCGTCAGACCGACCTCTTGGGAATCATGGTCGAAGGCCCCAGTCGTATTGGCCACTACTTTCGACCAGCCTATTCAACATCCAAAGGTCATGGTGAGGCTCCCACTCACGAGGGCACAGAACAGGAACGACCCAGGATTGAACCCAATGGAAAGATTCACCACTGGTCGCTGCACTACCAACCTGATGAGGCCAATGGTCGTGGTCGCATTACGGTCACGTTCGATGGTCAGCCACATTATCTCGACCTGCAGGAAGGACTGCGGGCAGAGGGTGCAACCCTCGATCGCTTTGGTCTTTTCAACATACAGTCGGGAGGTCATCACGTGGAGTTATATGTGGATGATCTCCGTTACTCGAAATGAGCAGTTGGGTATTCAAAACCAAACCTTTCTTCCGGGTACGACCGTTGGGCAGGCCCAGGTGCCGGAATGCACCACGTGAAGTTGAATAATTCAACGAGCACCCATATCATGCTGAGGCGAATTCTCTTTAATCCGAAACGTCGGAATGATCCTGATTGAATTGCTGACGTTGGCATTTCCGCCCAGTTGCCGTGTCACGTCACCCCAAACCACAATCGACTGCCCGTCGCTTAACCTCACGACACTCCAGCGTTTTCCATATTGCAGGATCCTGCCTTTCAAGTCGGCATGACCTACCAAAGTCGGCTCACATGCGATCCAGGTCGTAAAGGATTCGGGATCGTACTCGATTTGCGAAACGGTTTGCTCGATTCCATCTTCGACAAATTGGGGATCTGCATCGATGTTTCCTTCCCCGTCGCATCCCCCCGACACATTGTTGTACGAGATGACCGGTCGCAATCCACCCTCATCGATTTGCAGGGCATTTTCGCGGATGATGTTTTTAGATAGAACCGAAGGGTTAAAATGCTCCAACGAATTGTGATGGTATACTCCGAGTTGTCCGTTATTAACGATGGTATTGTTCTCCATCCGCATCCAACCGTTGGCATTAAGCACGCCACCGCCTTTTTGATTATGAACGACAAAATTGTTACGAATGATTGCCCGCCCCTCCTTGCTAAGTCGGATACCGCCGGGGCCTCCCCGCACGCACTGGTTGCCGGCGATCCAATTGCTCTCAATCGTGGGCTGGGCATCTCTCATACAATAAATACCGCCACCGTCATCGTAGCCCTGGTTGCCAACAATCCAGTTCCCCTGAACCAGCGGGCTCGACGCGACTTCCATGTAGATTGCGCCGGCATCACTGTTGTCGCCGGCCTGATTGCCAATGAAAGCATTTCGCAAAATACTGGGTGCTGAGCCGTGGCTGCAGGAAATCGCTCCGCCACTGCTTGCCCTGGTCATAGGAAACGGCATGACCGATGCGCCCGTACGATTCCCCAGAAAGACGTTCTCCTGGATAACCGATTTGCCGCGTGGGGACCGGCTCAACTGATAGCAAGAGATAGCGCCCCCTTCGCCAATTTCGGTAAAGTTTTCGACCAACAGGTTGTGCGCGATCTTACACGTACTCGCAAAACTTAATGCGATTGCTCCGCCTGTATGCCCACGTTCGTGGAGGTGCTGACGGTTGTAGCCTGTTGGTTCCAACGTGCCGTTGTTCATGAAGACGTTGTTGGTTATCACCATGCCAGCATCTTTGCAAAGGATTGCACCACCATGCCCTCGACGCCGCCCACCCTGTAATGTGAAACCGTCAACACGGCACTGGTCCGCACCGACCAGGACTCGTCCTTTTCCGTCGGCGTCCAGAATCGTCTTGTTTGCTGCAATCTGACGAACCCAGTTCTCGTTGTCAAAGCCGCCGTACAAATCGACCCAGGAGGACAATTTCAGATCATTGACGATATACGTCCCTGCCGCGATCAGGATGGCAGAGCGACTATTCTCACTGGCGCCTTGACTCTGAGCTACGGCAAACCCCAGGCTGCGATAGGGATGGTCTCGCGAACCACGGTCTGGTTCGTCTTCCCCCGCCGGCGCTACGTACGATACCTGCTCATACAAAGTGAGATCGACCGGCTCATTGCGCGGACCAAGCGTCCCGTTTCCGCGTGCTTCTGGTCCACTCGCCATGATCGAAAGAAGTAAAACGACGCACCCACGCAGAACAAGCCGAAACAGAAGGTGTTTCAAGCCATGTTGGACCTGAATAGTTAACATGTTTCTCCCTAAAAATACGGCTTACGGCAGAAAATGCCGAACTCGGTGAACAATCCCCGATAACTGGTAGCACGATTCATGGGAACGAGGCCAAACCTATTCTAGTTCACCGCTAACAATTTGAAGGCACTCACGGGCCCTGTTGGCCAACATCAGGTAGTCGGTCAGGGCAAGCAACTGAAAGCCCTCGTCGCGGCGCTGTTTGACCTGCTCCGGCGAACCGTAGACAAGGCCAACCGGCGTATTGTGCTTTCGACCGGCTGCCAACACGCGCTCCATGATCGCTTCGGCTTCGGGTGACGGTTGCTTGAAGGGATCCAGTCCGTAAGAAAGGTACAAATCGAAGGGACCGATCATCAACGCGTCCACACCCGGTTCGCTGGCGATCGCGTCGATTTGGTCGACTGCCTCGCTAGTCTCGATGATGATGATAACCAGGATGTTTTGATTGGCCCGTCGAAAATATCCCTCGTTGTCGAACGTGTACTTGCTGGCCCGCAACCCGCCGAACGCGCGTCGGCCCTCGGGTGGATAGCGGGTTGCCTGCACGACCTGGCGAACCTCCTCCAGGCTGCGGATCATGGGGACCATGATGCCCATCGCGCCGACATCCAAAACCCGCTGGATGAACACGCGGTCGGCTGAAGGAATCCGCACCAGCGGTACGGCGGGTGTGGTATTCACCGCCCGAATCATGTCCTGCACTTGAGCCATGTCGAGCGCGTTGTGCTCTGCCTCGATCATCAGCCATTCGAAGCCGGCATGGCCGAGCATCTCTGCGACGCTGCTGCTCTCCAGGCCAAGGAAACAGCCCAGGCTCGTCCCGCCAGCTTGCAGATTTTCTCGGACAGGATTAGTTTTTAGCGCTGTCACGGTTATCTCCAGCACGGCAGATTACAGGTTGTATGGTATGGCGCCAATCGGGCGAACGAGATCTCGCGGCGTGCGACATGATGTTAATCGGCTTCTGACGCGAAGTCTTCCGAAACGGTTTGTGTTCACCATGCAGCGTGATATCTGCAACCATGACATCAACGTCCGGTCGACGAACCCCAAGCTACGAAAACGGACCAGAGAATGATCAAACGCGCGGAGATACCCGTATATTCTAGAAGATAGCTGCCGCGCCCACAACTTTCAGCTTTTCGTACCCTGGCAAGCTGCCCGGCGGATCTTTGCTGGCAGAGTATTTCAAGCCTGAGAAGAACCTGCCATGTCGTCACAGGTCAAATCAGAGCTACTCGCCTGGTGGGTCGTTGCTATCGCGACCCACCCACGGCACAATATCAGGTTGACTTGTCAGAATCGGTGTCACACTTTTTAATTCATTTAATAGTCTAAACCATTAACCGCGGATGAGGTGGATCGATGAAACTCTGGACATCTTGCATTGCTGTGAGCATTTTCTGTGGGCTAATCAGCGCAGGCCTGGCGAACGACGTATGGGTGGAGTCCACATTTAAAGACTTTCAAGATGGCGTTTTTGGGGATTCCGGGGCCAATACCTATGTTTCGGCCGATGGTCGTATCCAGACTGTGAATCGGTGGGATGTGAATCACGACGGTTTTATCGATTTGTTTTTTGTCAATTCCCATCCGCTGGTCGAAATGCTCGACATGTCGATCTATTGGGGCAATGGCAAGGATTACAGCATCCGCAATCATACCTATGTTCCCGTCAACGGGCCGATGTGGGTGACGCCGGCCGATTTGAACGCCGATGGCACCCAGGACCTGGTGGTCGCCAATTACTCCAACGGCTCCTGGACAGGAATGGACTCGGCCATTTATTGGGGAGCGACCAGCGGTGATGGGTCCTATTCTTTCGACGGGCGCACCTATCTGCCGAGTCAAAACTGCCAAAAGGCGGTCGTTGCTGATTTCAACAAAGACGGGTATCCCGACATCGTGTTCGCGTTCTCCGGTGGTTTTTGGGAATACCGCGATCCAGAAGCGGTCGGTGCACCTTCGCGGATTTACTGGAACTCCGCAGACGGATTCGATCGCGAGAATTTTCGGGATCTTGAAACACAGGGAGCATCGGATGTCGCCGTGGCTGATCTGAACGACGATGGTTACCCGGATATCGTGTTTGCCAACGGGGACAAAGATGCGGACTCTTACATTTACTATGGCAGTAAAGACACGTATTCCAAACAACCCACGACCAATTTGCCGGCCACAAGCCCTCATGCGGTTGAGATTGCCGACGTCGATAACGACGGTGCACTCGATATTGTTTTTGCCAACGAGAAAGGCGAAGAGTCGCTCGCCTACCTGAACCGGGGTGGAAAGTTCGAGCCGACACGCCGTATTGAATTCCCCACCCACATGGCCAAGGACTGTGTCGTGGCGGACTTCAACAAGGATGGCTACGCTGATATCTTTTTTACCAATCACCAGTACTCGCTCACGGGTAATCCCAAGCTGGCCAACCGGTTGATCAACTCCTACCTCTATTGGGGGTCGGCAGATGGATTTTCGCCAGACAACCGGCAGGAGTTGCAAACCATGGGTGCGTGGGGAGCCAATGCCGCCGATCTCAATAGTGACGGCTGGACCGACCTGGTGGTGTGCAACTTCCAGGAGCACTATTCCTATGAAGTGCCTTCATTTATCTATTGGAACGGCCCCAACGGATTTTCACCGGCAAAGAGAACTCCGCTGTACGAACATGGCGCTCAAGGCTGTACGGTTGGTGACCTGAATGGCGACGGCCATTTGGACCTGGCGATCACCTCGATGATGGGAGGATCGCGTGGTGACTATGATCCGTGCTGGCTCTATTTTGGCAACGCCCAAGGCAAACACTCGCCTGACCGGAAAACTTCGCTGCCGGGCCGAGAGGGTTACGAACAGGCGATGGCCGACCTGGACGATGACGGCCAGGTCGATTTAATGTTAATGAATCAAGGCGAGGTCACCCGAGGGGCCAATGAACTCTTCATCTATTGGAACGAGGGAGGTGACTTTCATCCCTGGCGAGTGAGCGGCCTGCCTGCGGTTCGTGGGTTGGGTGTACAGGTGGCTGACCTGGACAAGGACGGCTACATCGACATTCTCGTCAGCAACTATTTCCCCCTACCAGGAAGTGATGACCCTGACTCCGCGTTTACCATTTTTTGGGGGAGCCCACACGGGTACGTCGTTACCGACAGCACAACCGTGCCGATGAACCGTAGTCGCTCACCATGCGTTGTCGATATCAACGGCGATGGACACTTAGATCTTGTGTTTGGCCAGGAGCGGGCAGACAAGACCGTCGACCGTACCGCTGCTATCTTTCTTGGAAACGGAACGCGAGAATTCTCAAAAGATCGCCGCCAACTTATTGAAGGTGCCTACGATACTGGAACACCTGACGTGGCCGACCTTAATCGTGACGGCCACCTTGACATCGCATTCGCCGGAGGAAAGGAAGTCAAGATTTACTACGGAGATAAGGATGCCCAGTTTGATCTCTCCCGCTCGCAAGTCGTCAAGCTGCAGTGCAAAACAATGACCATCGGCGACGTCAATGACGATGGCTGGCTCGACATCGTCTGTCCGCTCTACAGCCAAGGTGGACGCCGGTCCTTAAATTCGTCTTTGCTGCTTGGTGGACCAGATCAATTCAGCCTTGACCGACGTGTTCAGTTGCCCACCGACGGTGGTACGGGGGCCGTGGTCAGCGACTTTAACTTCGATGGCCATACCGATGTCTTTTTCTGGTGCCATCGCCACGATGGATCTCACGAAGAGGTTGGGCACTTCGGAGATCACGCAACCGATTCGTTTCTTTACTTCGGATCACCCGATGGTTTCAGTGTCGACAACCGCTGGGGCATCCCCGGTAAAGGAGTGCATTACGACATCGGCGTTGATGTGGGAAACATTCGTGACCGTAGCTGCTTGTTTGATTACGTTTCGTCACCCTATCTCGCCAACGGGAAAAGCGTGACAGGGATCGACTGGAAGGCCGAAACACCTGCCAGGACCTCCGTTCGTTTTCAATTGCGATCGGCCAAGTCGCGTGAAGGACTGAACAAGGCAACTTGGCGCGGACCAAAGGGAAAGGATTCTTTCTTCGACACGCCCTCGAAAGTTGCAGCAGGTGCGATCAAGGGCCAGTGGATCCAATACCGAGCGATCCTCGACACGGTCAACTGTGCTGACTCGCCAGTCATTGACGAAGTTCGAGTCTCCCTCCAATGAACTGCCGCGGCAGGGTCACCATGAAATCTGGCTGCGAAACGCCGTAAGGGGATAGTTCGCGGCTAGCACGCAAGTCGTGCCAATTTGCGCGATCATCCCCACGCTGTCGGTCGCACTCCGCGCAAAACCCTGGCCGCGCCCAACGCCGATTACCCCTACGCGAGTCTTGTTAATCTCAGCTCTCCCCCAGCCAATAGGCATACATTTCCGGTCGGCGAAAATGGCGAAAGAAGGTCTCGGGGACGCTGCGCGCCCTCCGCAACTCGGATGCTTGCAAATGGGCTACCACCATTTCCTCACCATCGCCCCCCGCTTCGGCAATGACTACCCCGTACGGGTCACAAATAAAGGACACCCCCGCAAAACGCCGATCCGCGTCGTTGTCGCCGGCCTGGTTGCACACAGCCACGTAGACCGTATTGTCATAGGCACGAGCTGGCATATAGCGCAACCAGCGAGCTTTCTTAGCCACGGCTGTCTCCCCAGTCTCGCCCCCGCCGGCGCCGGTCGAAGCGTGGGGGAAAAAAAGGATGTCTGCCCCCTTTTTCGCCAGAATGGCACTCACCTCGGGAAAGTGCGAATCGTAACAAATCTCGACCCCGTAACACGCCTTATGGTGTAGAAAGACCGGCAACTCAGCCCCGGCCGACCAGGTGCCGATTTCTGTCGTGGGCACATGCGTCTTGCGATAGGCTGCGACCAGGCCGTCTGCATCGCAGATGACTTGCGTGTTGTAGACTATGCCACTGCGGCCCCGCTCCAAAAACCCCGCGAGCAAGGTGATCCCATGGCCCGCGGCAATCGCCTTGAGCCGCCCAACGGAAGGGCCATCGAGCGGTTCCGGCTCAGGATGAGCGGTACTCCCGGCATTGTATCCGCAAATGGATAATTCGGGGAAACAGAGCATGTCCACATCTTGCCCTGCAGCTTTCTCGCTAAAGCACTCGATCGTCTCGAGGTTGGCCTCTGTTCGACCAACCCGACAAATCATCTGGACCACACCGATACGCATATCCTGCATAGCGAGCTCCTGATCAGGGGGACCGGGTATCGATCATCTCAGCATACACTTGCAATTGGGCGGCTTGCGATTCGGCGATAAGTTCCACACCAACCTCCCCGCCAGAATCGGTCGGTATACCAGTCCCACCCGGCCGTCGCCAACTGCCTGAAAATTAAATCACGTGATCGGCAGCATACAGGTCGTCGTGCTGGCAAACCAGACCTCTTCCGCCTCTCTTAATGCGCATGCATTGATGCTCGAAAGTAAGGGCGAGACCTTCGATTTTTTTACGGCTCTCGGCTGCTGCGGTTATAATTTCTAATACCGATAGGGGAAAGCTATGAGACCAACAGGATTTCTTGCCGCAGCAGTGCTGTCGCTTTGCCTTGGGGCCGCACGATTGGAAGGTGCCGAAGCGGCGCCGTTCTTGTTTGTCCGGGTGGCGGTCCTCGAGGCGGAAGAAAGCAGCGGGCCCTTCGATGTTTCCATTAAAATCCACATGATCCATCGCTCCCCATGGAACCCCGCTTTCTCGGTGAACGCGGCCAACCTGTCCCAGGGAGAGATGTCGGAGTGGCTGGATCTTTCGGAAGTGCTGCCCGACGGGAAAGACGACGCCACGGCTGGTGTTTCCGTTACCAAGGACCGAAAGCCCCTGGCCGGAACGGTGCGGGTGCAGCTCGAACTGGCCCGCAGCCACGACGCGACCGACCCGGTGGCGTCCAGGATCATGGAGGGTTCTGGTGCAGGGTGGAAGTTTATTCTTCCCGAGCGAGGGGTGCCCGATGCCCTGGTGCCGCGGCGTGTGAAAACGATCGTGGAAGTAGCCCAGGGTCATCTGGAGGCCACCCGCGATTTCGGGCTCAGTCGCGAGGAAATGCCAAAGAAGTTCGTCACGGCAACTGGTTGTGTCATCGGGTCGGATCCAAAGAATAACGACGCGGCAACGAAAGAAGTCCAGACGCTCCTGCGGTTGGGCTACAACACCCTCAGCCACGTGCCCTACGAACTCTGCAAGAAGCTGGACATCCCCTACTGCCAGATGGGGGAACACCGACCGCCGAAGACCCTGGACGAAGCCGTCGCGGTAGAACACTATCGGTCGGGAGCCAAAGCTTTTGCCGACGCATTCGGTTCTACCAACCGCCTGCGGACCTTTGCCGTGTCCGACGAGCCCCACTGGTATTTCCCGGGTCGGGCGGAGGATCTTAACAAAGACGCCGCCGTGCTGGAGCGGTTCCGAGAATATTTACAGGAGAAAAGTCTTTTGCCTGCCGACCTGGGCCAGGAGTCCTGGGCGGAGGTCAAGCTGGGGGGGTCGTCCGATCCGGAGGCCTCTCTGAGTGCTCGTCGCCTCTGGTATCACACCGTCCACTTCGTGGGATATGACGATAGCCGCAGGTGTGGAGTTGCGGCACGGGCACTGCGCCAGCTGTACGGCGATCAGCTGCTGGCCTTCACGAACTGGAACTGCCCGGGAATCTTCTATCTCAATGTCACACAACGGTCGTCGCCAGGTCTTGAATTGTATGCCTCCCACGATTGGTTTGAATTCTCGCGTCTGGGCGGTGGAACCTGCCTTTGGCTGGGAGCAGGCATGGAGGAGGGAGGCGGTCAGTATGGCTCCACCTTCCGAACCTGGTCCATGATGGTCAACCTGCTCCGTTCCGCAGCCCAGGAAGGACCTGGCCGCTTCGGAGCGTACATTCACCACGGCGGTTCCATCGCCGAAGACCACGGTCACGAAGTGGAACTGAGCATCATGGCATTGGCCGGTTATGGCGGCAGTGCCTACAACTCCTGGATCTACGGGCCCAGTTATGCTTTCACGGAGTGGATGTGGTCGGAGAAGCTGGGCCATTACGACGATGTGGCCGATGCCAACCGCTTGATCGGAAAGGCTGAAGATTTTCTGGTTGATGGGGTTCGCCCCCCAACCAAAGTGGCCATTTTATGGCCCATGACCAGCCAACTCTACGCTGTCAATCAGCACGGATTTTGGAGTTACAACTGCGATTTTCTGGTGGAGATGGAACATATTTGGTTCGCGCTGAACCATCGTGGCATTCCGGTAGAATTTGTGGATGAGGTCATGGTGCAGCGAGGCGACCTGGCCCCGTACCAGGTGCTTTACGTGACCGGCCCCAGCCTGGAACAACAAACCGCCACGGCCATCCGGAACTGGGTTCGGCAGGGGGGCCATCTCTGGACCTGCGCGGCGGCGGGAACGCGGGATGAGTATAACCAGCCGCAGGACCTGCTGGGCGACGTTCTGGGTGTGGAGCACAGGCGAGTCGAAAAGACCTCAGGGGATTACGCCGCAAAGAATGGTCTGAAGGACCTCGCGCCGCTGGCGGAGGTTCAGATGGACGCCTCGGCAGGACTGGGCAGCGAGGCGTGGAATGCCTACGGTTCTCGCGGGAAATTTCAAGTGACGACGGGGCAGGTGAGAGGACGATTCGACGACGGGCAACCGGCGGTAATCCGGAACCGGTATGGACAAGGGGAATCGCTCCATTTCGCGACCATGCCGGGATTGGCTTACGGCCGCGGGGCCCAGCAGGTAGATCGGATCCCCACCACCGATTACCCTCCCCGTATTGCCGACCTGATCACGAACCTGGCCACCGACGCGGGCATTGTCGCGCCGGTGACGACGAACCCACCTTCGGTCGAATCAGTCCTGCTGAAGTCGGATCACGGGCGGGCAGTGACTCTGCTGAACTGGGGTAGCAAGCCTCTGAGCCAGGTACAGATTACCCTCGCAGATGCGTCGGATACGCGTTCTGTGCGTTCAGCCCGCCTGGGGGATCTAAAGTTTCGACGGGGCCGCGACGGCTCCATTTCCATACAGCTGCCAATGCCCCGGGTGGCCGATGTGCTGTTCGTGGAATAGAGACATCGTGGGATAAAAGACCAGCGCGATAAAGAGAGCAGTCTTTCCCTCTTTGATGAATAACAGGTGTCCTGGCTCAGGAAATGCTCGGCCGATTGCCGCCCATCGATTCCGAACAAGCGTTTTCTCATATTCCTTAAACCTCGTCCTGGACACAATCCGAGCGCTGTCCGTTCTTGAACGCCATCACCGCCACGAGTCGCTCGCTCGCCACACGTTCTTGTTGTTTCACGTCGATCAGCCGAAAGCTCCCGCTGACCAGCCGCAGAAGGGTCACGTCTGCGGGCCGTCCCGGCGTCAGGCGGCCGAACCGGTCCGACAGCCGCATCGCCCGGGCGGGCTCAAGCGTCGTGGCGCGAATCACCTTCTCCAGGGGCATGCCCAGATGGAGAAACTTGCTCATCGTGGTGGTCAAGTCGAACACCGGGCCGTGAAGATTGAACTTGTGGATATCCGTGCTGATGGTGTCGGGCCAGAAGTCGTACTGCTGGCAGGCGCCTTCGGCGACGTTCCAGCCGAAAGAACCCACGCCGTGGCCCACGTCAAAAATGATGCCGCGCTGGCGGGCCTCGTGCATTATGTCCTGGGGAGCACCACTGTCGTCAGCAAACCCGTGGTCGTAGTGGGGGTGATACATGTGGGTGTAGATGTCGCCTGGCTGCAGCGCACGAAGTACGTCTGCAAGCGGCACCTTGGACCTCGAGTGGTGGATCATGCAAGGCAGATCCGTTTGGCGTGCCACCTCGATTGCCCCGTTCAAGCCGGCCCATTCATTTTCGGTCCGGCCTTCGGCCAGGACCGAGGTAAGTCGAACCTTGGTTCCCAAAATACGACCTGGAAATTTTCGGATACACTCGACGGCCGAGGGGACGTGGAGATATCGGATCTCGTGCAAATCACCGAGGAACGGGTCGACGTCCGGATGCCCGCATACGCCGATCTGCGAGATATTCAGAAGCGCGAAGATGTCTTCAGTCGCCCGTGGAATGATGTAGTGGTGAAACACCGGATAGGCCAATGCTCCGGCCGACCCGGTATCGAGCAGCGTAGTGACTCCTCGCTTGAGGCCGGCATCGGCAAAATCGATCGAATACAAACCCATTTCACTGAACACGTGGCTGTGCAGGTCGATCAGGCCAGGCGCTACGATCAGGCCTGTCGCATCGACGATTTGCGCGCCGTCAGGTTGTAGCGCAGGCCCCATCTCTTGAATTAACGAATCCTCGATTCTCACATCAAGCGCAGCCGGGGCTTCTCCCGAGCCGTCGTACACCTGTCCGCCACGAATGAGGTAGCTGCTCACGGTAATTCTCCTTGGTTTTTCTTTTCGATGATTGTTCGGATAGAGGTGACGATGTACTCGGGATCGCCTGGACGAAGGCACATAGGATAAAGAAAGGCGACGTCGGGCGAACGTTCGTGTTCGGCCAGGATTACCTTCCGTGGCAGCCGGCCCAGAGCAAGGATCAAATCGCGGACACAAAGTCTGTCTGCGTCCTCGCCTGATGCGATCCGTAGGACCGGGAACGGCTGCCCGTTAGGGTTGGGGAAAAGTTGCGTGAGGCCCAGTTCGGGCAGCCCTGCCAATCCGTCCGCCACGCACGCGATTGACGACCGCCAAACCTCCAGCTCCGTGTCGTGATTCCGAACGCTGTATCGTTCCAGGGCGGCCATCAGGCCAATCACGGCATCCTTGCCGACCTTCATCGACCGCCCGATTCCGTGGCGCGGCGGGCGCTCGATCCAACCGCTCTCGATCAGCGGTTGCAGCGACCAGGTGTCTGGCCGCACGTCCATGTCAACCATCTGCACCCACGCGCTGCGGAGGAGATCTGCGCGGCCACAGAGGATACCCGAATTCTGTGGTCCGCCGAGGTGTTTGCCGCCGCTGTAAGCGACAAGATCGGCGCCGCGGGTAATGAACGAGCGCAGGTTCTCGACAGGCGGCAGCGAAAATGCCGCGTCGACGATCAGCGGCAGGCCGTGCCCGTGGGCTAATTCAGCCAAAGCTGGTATGGCCGGGCTTTCGTTGGTCCCCAGCCACACGTAGCCAATCGCAGCGGTGTGCGGGCCAATGGAAGACCGAATCTGCTCGAGTGCATTGGGGGCCTCGTAGTCGATGGTAACCAGCCTCGCGCCGGCGGTGCGTACGGCGTGGTCATAGTCGTACGGTCCCGGGTGCGGATAAATGATTTCACTGCGAGTAAAGGTCGAGACATCGGGCAGGAGGTCCATTAGCTCGGGGTCGCTGCCTGCCAGGCACGCAGCGGCGGCGAGTGTCAAGGCGGCGCTTGCGCCACAGGTGGCGAGGCCCGACTCCGCACCGGTGCAGTGGGCGATCATCCGCGAGGCGGCGGCTTCTAAATCGTCGATCTCGACAAACGCCGTGTTGGCCTCGGACATCGCGCGCAGCACGTCGGGGTGCGGGCAGCTCCCACCGACCCGTGTTGCGTAGCCCACACCGTTAACGATTTCCGGCACGCCGTACTTTGCATACGCCCCGTCAGCCATTGGGCTGTCTCCGCGCAAAAGCTCGGGCCGGGTTGGTGACCAGCATGTGTTGGATCGCCTCGTCGCTGACGTCCCGCTGGCGCAGCATCGGCACGAATGTTTCCAGTAGATAGCCGAAGCCTTTGCCATCGGCATAGTGGTTCACCGCATCGATGAAGAGGTGCTCGTGAGTTTGAGTGATCCCCATCTGCTCGGGCGCTATCGGCCCGAGGACGGTGATGACTTCGTGACCGGTTGTGGGGGCCGCCATAGGTGCGTCACAAGTGGGGGATCGCGATGGGAGTGGGCCGAATTGACTCAAGCCGCCGTCGTGGATTTCCGCCAAAAACCGGTTGTACGGCTCCGACAGGCTCCTGACTCTCAGCAGGGTCTCCAGAATACCACCAGCCATGCGTAAATCAAGCGGACGGGTGCAGCAACCGCGCAGGGAATGTCGTGGGACTCTCGAACCTCCAGTCACATCTTGCATCTGTCGCTTTGCGCCGGTCAAACAATCCCCAGGCTTCGGCGGTGAATCAAATATGCTATCCTGTAGAATTCGTCGCCATTGATTTATTGCCCATGAACGGTCGTCGCGTAGATGAGTGCATACCGAGAGCATGAAACCGCCACTGAAGGCGGTTGTTCTCTGGAACGGCTGTGAACCAGGAGACAAAAGGAGTTGAAATTGCCGAGGTTTACCCCCGAAAAGCTAAGCGAGATCGGATACACCCTGTTTAAAGCGGCTGGCTGTCGCGAAGAGGACGCGAAGACCGTGGTGGACCACCTGGTCGAGTCCAGCCTGTTCGGCCACGAATCCCACGGCGCGATTCGGTTTTACGAGTATACCCGATTCATCCGTGAGGGCCGCTTCAAGCCTGGTGCAAAACCAAAGGTGGTGCGTGATCATCCGGCGGTTGCGGTTGTCGACGCCGGCGGCGCAATGGGGCAGGTGGGCGCAACCTTTGCCACAGAGCTGGCGATCGAAAAGGCGAAGCTGTACGGAACGGGTACGGTCGCTCTCCGGAACACAGCCCACATTGGCAGAGTTGGTGCCTATCCGCTGATGGCAGCACGGCGCGGATTCATCGGACAGATCTTTGTGAACGCTGGCCAGCTCGGGTATCAGATCGCGCCGTTCGGCGGGATCGACGGAAAGCTGAGCACCAACCCGCTGGGGTTTTCCGCCCCACGGCGAAATGCCGAACCTATCATGGTGGATATGACCACCTCGGTAGTGGCGGAGGGCAAGATCCGCGTAGCCCTCAACCAAGGCAAAACACTCCCTGAGGGATGGATCATTGATTCGGAAGGTAACCCCTCGACAGATCCCATCGACTTCAAAGGTGATCCGCCGGGCGCGATCCTTCCGCTTGGCGGGGCCGCCGGACACAAGGGGATGGCTTTGAGCCTGATGGTGGAGGTCTTAGGGGGCGCGATGAGCGGGCTCGGCTGCGCCAGCGGCTCGCGAACAATGATGAGTAACGGTGTATTCCTCAATGTCTACAATATCGAACACTTTGTGGACCTCGACTTTTACTACGACGAGCTTGAATCGGTGATCGCGCACGTCAGGTCGAGTCGGGTGGCGAATGGGTTCCAGGAAATTCTGCTCCCTGGTGAGCCTGAGTTCAGGAACGCCAAACGCGTATCGAAAGAGGGGATCGAGGTAGACGACAGGACGTGGGAAGAGATCTGCGTGGAGGCACGGCAGGTGGGAGTCAATCCCGAGACGTGGGTCGATTAGTTATACAACTATTTTTCCTGAGTCATTCAAAGGGGTCGGGTAATCCGCCAGGTCTGCACCGCTAAGACGCCAATACAGAGTGACGATGCGCCTCCCATAATCCACCAATTAAGCGGCAGGAGATCGTAGTGGGTAAATCCCGAGATCTGCATGGTTTGTAATGCGGCAGCCAGCGGACTTGCAATCAATACCGTTTCAACAACGGGTTGTCCAAACGGTGCATCGCGACCGAGCCAAATCAGCATCGGCATGATGAGAAATAACGCCAACAATGCGTAACAGGTAATCGTCGCGGGAGCCGTACGCCGAAAAAAACTGCTCACCGCGGCACTCAAGGTGACTGCAAACAGGGCCGTCAACACAAGACTCAGCAACACATAAAGGACTTGCTGTTTTAATACCGGCTGAATCACCATCATGACAAGGTAACCTGGAAGCGTGGCCATCAGCACGATCAAGACCGTGGCCGCCACACTGAGTAGCTTCCCGACAATAATCCGCATGGCGGTTAGCGGTGTCATCATCAGCAGTGTCCAGCCACCACTCTCGCGTTCGGAACTGATCAGGCCCGCAGCCAGGCTGGGCGTCAAAATCAACACCAACGCAATCTGCAACACCACCATGATCACACCAATGGTTTCGGGCCCCCAAACAAAGGTCCCCGTGGTCGCCATATAGGTCAACAATAGTGAGATCAACGCCGCCAGGGAAATTAAACGCAACATCCATTGGGAACGGCCGAAGCGCCGACTGCGAAATTCTTTCACCAGCACCGGGTTGGTCCAATCGCCGATAGCGCCACTGCGGCGATTGGGATCAACGAGAAAGACAAACCGTCGCATCCATTGCTGAAGATGACTACGATCTTGAGTGACCACGCCCTGAGGTCGCGGGCGATCGAGCATCGTTTGTTTCAAGCGATGGATTGTGTGGGCTGCACAATAGGTTGCCGTAATGGCTGCCAACAGGGAAAACCGCAGCGGGCTTCCGCTGCGCGTGATCAGTCCCTGGGCAGTAACATCTCCGTGTCCCAGGATTTCCATCATGGCGGGAAGCGGCGAGATCGACTGCAACCACAGTGCGATTTCAACCGTCCACCCGGCCGGCTGGCCTTGCAAGAACTGATATGGTCCCAAACTACCGACAGACATCAACAAGATGATGCTGAAGGTCGTACGCAATGCCGAGTCGGTCGTTGACGCAAAACTGCTGACGTATAGCGCCAGCATCGTGTATTCGATGGTCGCCATTAACAGGACCAGATACAGTCTCCCCAGATGTTCCGACACACCTAGACCTGTCATCGCGTAGCAGGCGGCAGCCGCCGGCAAACTCATCAGCAGTGGCAAAAGGACACAGGTCAGACCTCCCGCCAGTTTTCCAAAGTAAATCGACCAGGAGGACATGGGAGAGTTGAGCAATAACGCCAGCGTGCCTTGCCTTCGCTCACGAACCAACGCCGTGGCAGGAAAGATCGGCACTAACAGAAGCACCAGGACCAGTGATCCGTAACCGAAGAGTTCCAGGACCTGGCGGGCCTGAGTGCCCGCCACACTCACTTGCCCATCGGTTGGCCAACGGATCAACACCAACAGGGAAAAGGCAATCGCCGGCAAGATCTGGATGGCCGGCGCCCACCACGACCGCAAAAACCCCAGCACTTCCCGTTGGATGATGGGATTTTTCATGGGTTACATGGCACTTAGTTTTTTTCTTGGGCCCATCGATTTAAGGTAGCCATCAAGTGTTTGGGCAGTCCGTCAACGAGTTTTTTTCCGGGAGAACGGACAACCACTAACCGACAGTATCCACAGCCTGTCGCGTAATGGAAAGAAACGTATCCTCCAAATCAACCGGAATCTCTCGAAACTGACTCACGCCGACACCCGCAGTGGTTAATTGGGCAAGCAATTGGCTGAGTTCTTCTTCAGACTGACTTGTCTGAAAACGCACGGTTGCTTCGGCCGACGAACTTGTTATTCCCGAATCCATCCCGACGTGCTGCTCGGCGATTTGTACGGTCTTATCGACATCCAAGGCCGTGGTCAACTGAACTTCAATCCAGCGACGTTGGCTGACTGTCCTCAATATTTCGTCGAGCGAACCAAAAGCCCGTAGTTGGCCATGAGTGATAATAGCCACCTGGTTACAGATCCGCGACAGCTCGGGCAGGATGTGACTAGTCACGATTAGAGTCTTGCCCGCGTCCGCGAGCTGCAGCAGCAGCTCACGCATTTCAATACGCGCCTGCGGATCCAAACCGTTGGCGGGTTCGTCGAGAATCAAAACCTGTGGGTCGTGAATCAACGTACGGGCAATCGCGACACGCTGCTTCATGCCATGGCTCAGGCTTTCGACGTAGCGATCTTTCATATAAGTCGCGCCGGCAATTTCCATCACCTCTGCTACACGCCGTATTCGGTCTGTGCGAGGAATGCCAAACGCTGCGCCAAAGAAGTCTAAATACTCATGGACGCGCATGTTATCGTACGTCCCGAACGTATCGGGCATGTAGCCGACTAAATGCTTCACACGTTTGGCATCACGAACACAATCTGCGCCTGCAATCGAAGCACTACCGGAAGTGGGGCGAGCCTGACCAACCAGGATTTTTATCGTGGTCGTTTTCCCCGCACCGTTAGGACCGATAAACCCGAGAATTTGCCCACGCTCGATCGAAATTGACAGATCGCTGACGGCTAATATCTCACCATATCGCTTGGTCAGCCTGTCCGTTACCACCACCGCTTCGTTTTTCATATCAACCATTGAATTAACGCGCTAAAATTGTTCCTTCGACATCCAGTGAAAAATCCCCGATGTGCCAGCCTGCTTGAGCACCTGCCCCGCCTTCTTGATGAGGGTGCTGCCCGATGCTGAGCATTAGCGTTAGATCACCAGGATCCATCACCTGCCAGGCCTCGTCCGGCTCGATATCGATCCGCGCGATACCCACTGGACTCTGAGTTCTCCACAGTACCACATCAATTTGATCTTTGCTATTTCCATTTTTCCCCAAGATTGCGACCTCACGCTGTGGAGCAACCATATTAAGCGTGACGGATATGTGGTGCACTTCCATGGGTAGCAGTACGGCAGGCAGGTCGATGCGGAGGTTGGCGCGAGTTGCCGTCACCAGCTGCTCAACCCACTTCCTGTCAAGATTGCTGTAAGCGGCCGATACCGTTCCATGATCTCCTGTGATGGTTCGATATCCCACGAGAGAGGAGGGGATAGCAACACGCGTTCCTGTGGCAGGCCGAGTCAAGGTAACTGGCACAGTAAGCAAGGCGCTACCCGTACGGTGCTGGGGATCATTCAAAACGAAGGGCAGGTCAAGCGGTTGGGCCCAGCCTAGCAACACCAAGTCGTTCGACGGCCAGAGGTCGTCTGCCGCGAGCAGTCTCCGCAAGACAGCTTGCCGACGACGCTGATCCCCGGAAATCAGCGTTCCGGTTGCATACTGGCCGGGTGGGAGTAAGTCGGTGACGCGAGCCAGGAGCGTGCCATTTTCCTGAAGATGTGTTTGCATTGCCCGGCGACCTGGTGCCAGCAGAAGTACATCGCTGACATCTCCCAAAGATCCCGGATCGAAGTCAACGACAATGCCCTCCCGGTTCAACGTCGCTATTGTTTTCACAGGGGAATCGGCGGGTATTGAACAAGAAAACGATGCTGATTGGACGCCCGATGGTAGCGTGAGGTTTTCCCACCGCCAACGATCAAGGTCTGTCCACACCATACGCAGGGTCGAGCCTGTTGCTTGACCGGTCCCGGGCACAAAAAAACCACCGCCATCACTACCTATTGGCGCATCCCATTGTTGCTGGTTGTACAGGGACACAACTCCCGATGTCTGGAATGTGGAAAAATCCTCGTCAACTTCAATTTGCTCGCCGATCGCCATGGACTGGGGAGTTGCCCGGTGAGACACCGACCCGGCTGTTCCAATGATCACGGCAGCCAGCAAAGCCAAGGCTGGACTGAGCGCTCCCATGATTACGGTCCCACCAAATCGGGCCAGAACCAAGGTCGAAACCACGAGGCTAGCGCAAAATCCCCCCAAGACAAGGGCTACGAACCGGAGCGAGAGGACTTCGTGCCCAAGTCCCTCCGAAACAATTTCCTCAAAAGCTTCACTGACCTTCATTGGCTCTTTGCGCGGTTTCAAAAACATTTCCGCCAGGAACCTCAATGGCTCGGTGGCAGAAAACGAGGACGTTTTTAATACGTCCTTGGGTCGGTGGTCTGTCGAATTCCACTCTCGATACCAGCCACGAGCATCGAGGGTCGTGAGCAGCACCTGGCCGTGGCCCACGTTGCACCACATGGCCGCCGGCCAACCATTGATTGAATAGGCAACGTCGCCATTGGCCACCATGATTCGCACAAATTGCAGCGGGTCGTCAAACGTGCGTGTCAGAGGGGGATCCTCTCCAGGTTGAGGTTGCTCATGAACGAGTGTAAATTCGTCTAACAAGACGTGGTCGACCACGTCCCAGTCAAAACGATTCCCGAGTAGCTGGCGGACCGTTGCGGGCGATACCTTGTCAAGCATGACCCACGCTCTCCCGCCGCCGTACAACCACTGCCGAATGGCAGCGAGTGCCGCCGCGTCACCCAGCAGATCGTCGTTACAAATGACCAACTGGTCCAATCCTTCTACGACCTTGTCGACTGGCGGAAAAGATTGATCATACAGATCGGGTATAGCCGTTCTTAAATTTCGCGAACTCCGCGCTGCCGCAACTGCGTGTCGAGGAGCGTCGTCCAACGGGTCTTGCATCATGCCTGTAACGACACGCGCCCCGGTCACTCCCAGCAATCCATGACGGTATAACGTACCATTAGAACTTGGCAGGATTTTTTCAGGCAGAGAAGTACGGTCTATCAGGAAGGAATGTAAATCGAAGTGGCGTGTCGAGTCCGAAATTGTGGCCGGAGCTCGTATGGGAAACCAGCCTCGCCGCTTTGCGTGCGGGGGAACCCACACAGCGCAGCCATATTGTAGTCTTGGTTCCTCCGCAAAGAAGCTGGTGGTGACCAATTCCACACTTTGGCTGCCTGGATTACCAACCTCGAACGATATTAATGCCCAACGGTTTGTGCGAAGCGTCCGGGTACCCCCAAGGAGTGGCACTTGCGTATAATTCGGCGCACGAGTTCCTTGTTCCGCGGCATGGCTTGCCGACGTGAGCCAACTGATCGATACAATGCATACTGCAATTCGTAACATAGTACTAAATTCAGCGTGAGCTTTATTGTGCCCCCTGTCAATCGGAAATGACTCCTGCGGCCTGCAATGCGTCGCCTGGGGCCATGGTTTCAGGGCTGTTGAAAGGATCCCACATTTTGTTACGATTTGCTCAACAACACTCGGTCCTATTTCCACGGATCACAATGCGAAGCCTTCCTTTCCGAAAAGCGAACCATCAAATGGTCTGCAAACCACCGTCCACAGGCCACCGATCCAAGCGGAGTTTGTGTGTGGCGATTGGCAGCTGTTGGATACTTGCCCTTCTCGGACCTGCCACCTTAAAGGCGGTGGAACTCGACTCGTTAGTCGGAAAAGAACTTACTTATCAACCACGTCCACAAGTCCCTGTCTTTTCACCACGGGTCACTCCACTCTGGATCGACGCGCTGGCTCGACCGGAAAGTGAAATAAAACGCCAAGTGGCCCGGGACATTGCAAAGGCGCATCGCTTGGGGATGCCGGACTTGGAGCAGACAATCCCATCACTCATGGAAGTTCTTTCAGCCGGCGAGGTCTCCCGCGCCGTGGCTTTCGACACTGCCCGTGCCCTCATCGAACTGGATGCTCGAGACTCAGCCGGTCTGCTGATGCAACGCGCCCAACAGGGGAATCTTTCAATGGCATTCCTGATTGAACCTGCGCTGGCCGACTGGGATTTCGCCCCCATGCGAGAAGTCTGGTTGACACGCCTTGGACAAAACGACATTAAACAAGCACGGTTGGCGCTGGCCATCGACGGACTGCGGGTTGTCAATGAACAACAGGCGATTGAACCACTGCGTCGCCTGGCACTCGATTCACAAAATCCCTCCGATCTCCGTCTCAAAAGTGCCCGAGCACTTGGGTCAATTCGGCGGGAAGCTGGAGAGAGCGATGCGCGCGACTTGTTTTCGGCACCACAAAGGGTCGCGTTGGTCGATCGCCTTATCTCCGCACAGCTCCTGCGGTACCACAGTGGGCCCGCGGCAGTTGAACTGTTGCTGAAGCTCGCCGGGGACCAGTCGGGTGCTGTCGCTGCGATCGCCTTGGCGCGGTTGGTGGAAATCGACCCTTCGTTAGTTGAGCCAGTAAACGAGCAAATCGTCACGAGTCCCGATGCCAACGTCCGACAGCTGGCATCGCAAGCATTTTCGGGCCAACAAACGGTCGAGGCAGTCGCCTTGCTCGCCATATTGCTCGACGACCCAATCCCCAACATTCGGATATTTGCTGCGGACCAGTTGGTGGCATTGGATAAGATTGAACCGTTGCGGAACAGTGTCCGGGCGGCAGCGACCAAAATGCTGCTCTCAGAGCGACCACGAGGTGTGGAACAGGCCGCCATGGTACTGGGCGCGATCGACCACGAGCCTGCCGCCGGCCAGCTGGTCCAGCTGCTTGAATCGGACGTGCCTGAGATTGCGATTGCCTCGGCGTGGGCTTTGCGACAATTGGCCGTCGTGGAGACGGCGGAGGCAATTTTGCAGAAGGTCGACCACGAGGTAGAGCGGACCCTCGCGCTGGACAACAAGCTTTGGCAAACGTGGTCCGATAGGCCTGCACCGGTGGTCGATTTTGACGAACTTTTGATAACGTATCACCAGCTGGAGCAGCTGATTCAGGCATTGGCGGTGATGCGGGTCGAGTCCAGCGAGCCGCTGCTCCAACGTTTTCTGCCAACGCCGTCAGCACGGGGATTTGGCGACCCGCCGGCGGTAGCAGCGACTTATGTTTCCCAGACACGAGCGGCCGCCATCTGGGCACTGGGAAACTTGTCTGCGGACGAGGCCGATGGGGAACTCGTTGGCCGCCTCACCGAAATTTTAGAATCTGTTCCACCAGGCAACACATTTGAAGCACCCCAGACTCGTGCTGCGGCGGCCGTGGGCCTGAGGCTGATGAATGTCCAGGAAGCAATTCCCCTGTTCCGAAAATATACTGGCCCCATGGCAGCGCATGACATGGTTGGAGCAACCTGTGCTCGAAGTCTGCACAAGCTGGCCGGCGATCCGCTACCCAAACCGGTTCCTCTCGAGGTGCGTTCGCACACGTGGTTTCTAACGCCGCTTGAATGATGACTCAAACGGAAAAGGATTGAGCCCGGGAACTGGCGCAAACAGTCTCAAATGACTGAAGGTGGTAACTCTGGAGAATGAGCTGCTCACGGTGGAACTGGCCATCGAACGTGGTACTCGACTTATGCTCCTGATGCCTTCGCCAGACTCGCAGATGCACGGATTGCCTCGATCATCTGCTCTACAGTTTTCTCCAGCAGGGGCGTTCCGCCAAACTCCATTCCCAGTGACTGGATCTTGGCGGTTTCGATCTGGTGTCGGGGTACCGTGGCTTGACCCTCGATGGCGGTGTTGCTGCCAATGAGTTGTTTGGCCGTCATTGCCACATCGTAATCCGAGATGTAACGATCGTAGCAGTTGTAAACCTGCCCGTGGATACCGTCGGCAGTCAACAAGAGCTCGACGGCACGTGCCACATCGGCTGCATGAACTTCCTTCCCTCCGGAGCGACAAACGACTGGCTCGCCGCGCACCACTTGTTGCACCAGGTCCCACCACTTGCTGTGGCTGGGCGGGTGCGTTAATCCATACACGCCCGTTGGCCGCACTCCGCAGATTGCATAGCCCTCGCCCAACCCGTAGCTGTGCACAAATTTCTCGACCGCCGCCTTGTGAGCGCCGTAGTGGCTGTTGGGCCACAGTGGGTGAGTCTCGTCGAGCGGTCGATCATCCAGAATCTTTTCGTGCACGGCACACGTCGAAACGTACACAAAACGCCCAACACCGGTTGTGCGCGCCGCTTCAATCAGCTGCAACGTCCCCAGCACGTTCTGGCGACAGAATTCCACCAGGTCGCCCTCCTCACCGCGAAATCCGGCACCCGGGCGGTGCAGCGCCGCATGCGCGACGGCGTCACAGTCGCGAACCAGCTCGAGACTGCTGGCCGAGTCCCCCAGCCACCCAGATACCCACTGCAGCTGGTCTTCGGGAAATTCAATGCCAGATCGGTCGCCCTCTGGACGATACCAGCAGCGGCAGGTGTGCCCCGCGTCGATTAATCGACGAACAATGTATCTGCCCACAAAACCGGTAGCTCCGGTAACCGCGATTTGCATGTCATAGACTCCTTGTGTGTGCTAGTCTGAGGCACTGCCCGTCGAATGTTTCGAAAACCCTTATCGTCAGCCAAGCGGTACGAAAACGTTTGTTGTTTCTCAAGGCCTTTTCGTCGAAGGAAGTTGAAGCCAACCCTGGTTGACCAGGACTCTTCACCGTACAACTACCAACTATCCTCAATGACGTCGAGTGTTACAAGCCATTGGTACCAAAGAACGTCGCCTGGGGCAAGAATGTCGAGGCCTTACGCGGCGGGTCGGCTCATGATGCAATCGGCACCAGCATTTGGTAGGCTGGGAGAGCTATCGGGTAATTTGCAGGTCGAGCGGATCAGTGGTCGAAGATCAGCCACTGAGCTTCCTGGGAACGAACATTCACTTATCGTCGCACAAAAAGAGGGAGCCTCTTGGGCCATGAACCGTCAACCAGGTTCCGCGGGTGCTGGTTCGGGAATGGGGGTTCCGGTTCGGGACTAAAGAGACTCTGGACAATGAGTATGTCGCAGGTAACCGCTAAACCGATCCGGGTACTGATAGCCAAAGTCGGGCTCGACGGCCACGACCGCGGGGTCAAGATCGTAGCCCGCTCCCTCCGGGACGCCGGCATGGACGTCATCTACACGGGACTTCATCGGACAGCCGAAGAAGTCGTTCTGGCGGCTGTTCAGGAGGATGTTGATATCCTGGGCATTAGTATTCTGTCGGGCGCCCACATGACGGTCTTTCCCAAGGTATTAGAGTTACTAAACAACCACGAAGCCCACGATATAATCGTCGTGGGTGGTGGTGTCGTACCTTCGGATGATGTTGGTGCACTGAAGCACATGGGTATCCGGGAGATTTTGCTGCAGGATACCCCCCCGCAGATCATTGTCGAGACACTGCGCCAGCTCGTCACAGCTCGCGGTCCCCGCTGATTTGCTTCAAAACACTGAGTCGCGCAATGGAAGACTGGTCCTTTCCACCACGGTACAGCGCTAACTATCAACCGGATTCCAGGTCTCGTTTCTGGTTTCCACAGCGGGAAATGATGTCGAGTGCCCAGCGCGATCAGGCCATCCTCGATCGCTTAAAAGTTGTCACCCAATACGCCTATGACAGCTCTTCATTCTATCGGCGGAGATGGGATGAGGCTGGTTTTCATCCCGAGCAACTCAGATCGCTGGAGGACTTCGAGGACCGGGTACCGGTAATAACCAAGCCTGACCTGCACGCATCCCAGGCAGAAGTCCCACCCTTTGGAGATTATCTCTGCATACCCCGTAACGATGTGTTTCGCATTCACGGGACCTCCGGAACCACGGGGACACCGACCGCCTTTGCCATTGGGCGGAGCGATTGGGATGCGATTGCCAATGCTCATGCACGCGTGATGTGGGGCATGGGGTTGAGACCCGGCGACACGATCTTCATCGGTTCCGTGTTCAGCCTTTATCTCGGATCCTGGGGAACCCTGATCGGCGCCGAACGTCTAGGGGCTGTTTCATTTCCCTTCGGTGCCGGGGTATCTGGTATGAGTGTGCGGACGGTGCACTGGCTGCAGACGGTGAAGCCCACGGCGTTCTACGGAACGCCTTCCTATGCGCTCTACCTTGCCGATGTTGCGCGGGACGAAGGCATTGACCCGCGGGAGTTTAATTTGAAACTGTTATTTTTTTCGGGCGAGCCTGGTGCTTCGGTGCCGGGAGTCCGTGAAAAACTTCGTACGGCGTACGGGGCAAACGTCATCGACTGCGGGTCCATGGCCGAAATGGCGCCATGGATGAACGCGTCGGGTACGGCGGAGACAGACGGCATGTTGCTTTGGCAGGACATCGTGTACACGGAAGTCTGTGATCCGAAGAGTTTTCGACGAGTCCCTTTTGGCCAGCGCGGCACACCGGTATACACTCACCTGGAACGCACCTCGCAGCCAATGATTCGTCTTGTCTCGGGCGACCTCACGTTGTGGGAGGACGGGCCGACACCGTGTGGCCGCACCTATCCCCGGCTGCCACATGGTATTTTCGGCCGCATTGACGACTCGTTTACCGTGCGAGGCGAAAATGTGTATCCGAGCGAAATCGATGCTGTGTTAAACGAAATCCCAAACTACGGTGGAGAACACCGCATCATCATTTCACGTGAAGGTGCCATGGACGAGTTGCTCGTGCAAATCGAAGGCACTTCTGAGGTCTACGACGGGGGGTCTACGAAGATCGGCACGCTCCGGGAAGCCGCGACTGGATCTCTGCATCGAGTTCTTGGAATCCGCACTCAGGTTGAAGTTGTGGCACGGGAAACGTTTGCGCGAACGGATTTTAAAGCACGTCGCGTTGTCGACGACCGACAGGTCTTTGCGGAAATGCAACAGCGAATCGACAATGGTGAATTATGATCGAACGCCAATCAATCTCTTCGGTGGAACTGATCGAGCCGGTTCTCGCAGGCAAGGTGGCGGCAATTGCCCGTTTGCTTACGCACGCCGAGAATGGAGGCGAGGAGGTACATGACGCTTTAGCTGAAATCTATCGTCACACGGGTAAAGCCATGGTCGTGGGTGTCACCGGGGTGCCAGGCAGCGGAAAGTCGACTTTACTTCAACGCCTTGTCGGGGCCATTCGAAACGGCAACCGGACGGTTGCCGTGGTGGCCGTCGATCCTACAAGTCCTTTTAGTGGCGGCGCCATTCTGGGTGATCGCATCCGCATGCACAGCTTCGCAAGTGACCCCGGGGTATTCATTCGCAGCATGGCAACCCGCGGAAGTCTGGGCGGACTTGCGCGGACCACGCTCGACGCCGTCGATATCCTCGACGCCGCCGGTTTCGACATCGTACTCATTGAAACAGTTGGTGTAGGACAAGACGAAATTGATGTGGTTCGAGCAGTCCATACGACCGTCGTGGTCTCCGCACCCGGGCTTGGCGACGATATCCAGGCCATTAAAGCAGGCGTCTTGGAGATTGCCGACATTCACGCCGTCAGCAAGTGCGATCGCCCAGACGCCAACAAGACAATTGCCGATTTAACGAACATGTTGACAATGACTGCGACGCACGAGCAACATTCCGGTTGGTCGCCTCCGGTCGTGGCCACCAGCGCCAGGGAAGAGCAGGGGATAGAGGAACTACTCAGTCACATCGACAACCACTTTGCGTTCCTCAAATCGTCAGGTGAATTAGCCGCGCGGCGTGCGCGGATTGCCGAGTGGCGGCTTCTTCAAACCACCGAAGACCTGTTGCGTGGTCAATTCGCAAAAGATTGCGACGACCGCCTGTCGATATTCACGCATCAACTCGTCAGTCGCGCAACGAGTCCGCGTGTCGCAGCTAATGAGCTTATCAAGACTCTATTCAAGGAGGGTCCATCATGACGGATAGTTTCCATAACCGCTCAGAAGTTGATACCCTGGCCCAACAGTTCGCAGCTTGGGAGCAAGCCGAACTCAAATCTTTTCTCGATCGCCAAGCCGAGCGCCGCACGCAATTCGAGACCTACGGCACCATTCCTGTGCAGCGTGTGTACACCGACCTTGATCTACAGGACACTCCGCTCGAAGACATCGGTCTTCCCGGGCAATACCCTTATACGCGCGGTCCGTATCCAACCATGTATCGGGCACGAACCTGGACCATGCGTCAAATTGCCGGTTTTGGCACCGGGGAGGATACCAACAAGCGATTCAAATATCTGATTGCCAACGGACAGACCGGCTTGTCTGTCGACTTCGATATGCCGACGCTGATGGGCTACGATTCGGATCATCCTATGAGCGAGGGTGAAGTCGGCCGCGAAGGCGTTGCGATCGACTCGTTGGCCGACATGGAAGCGTTGTTCGAGGGAATTGACCTGGAGCAAATTTCAGTATCGTTGACCATCAACCCGTCGGCGTGGATCTTACTGGCCATGTTCGTCGCCTTTGCCGAGCAACGCGGGTACGATCTGAACAAACTGTCCGGCACAATACAGGCCGATATCCTCAAAGAGTACATGGCGCAAAACGAATGGATCTATCCAATTCTGCCGTCGGTTCGCCTGGTGCGAGACTGTATTACTTATTGTGCCAGGCACATGAAGCGGTTTAATCCGGTCAACATCTCGGGATATCACATCTCCGAAGCAGGGGCGTCACCGCTGCACGAAGTGGCCTTTACGCTGGCCAACGGCATTCATTACGTGGAAGAAGTGATCAAAACAGGGATGCCTGTTGATGAGTTTGCGGCAAGGCTTTCATTCTACTTCGTCTCGCAGTCGGATTTTTTCGAAGAGATCGCTAAATTCCGGGCGGCGAGGCGTTGCTGGGCGAAGATTATGAAAAACCGTTTTGGTGCACAGAAACCTGAGTCGATGCGGCTGCGGTTCCACTGTCAGACGGCGGCGGCTTCGCTCACCCAGCCCCAATACAAGAATAACATTGTACGGACGAGCCTGCAGGCGCTGTCCGCCGTATTGGGAGGTGCACAAAGCCTGCACACCAACGGAATGGACGAGGCTTTTACAATCCCCACCGAAGAAGCAATGAAAATCGCGCTGCGCACACAGCAGATCATCGCCGTAGAAACCAACGTGGCAAACGTCGTTGATCCGCTGGGCGGTTCCTATTATGTCGAGAGCCTCACCAGCGAGTTCGAGCGGCGCGTGTTTGAGGTCCTTGACGAGATCGACACGAACGGTGGAATTGTCAAACGGATCGAAGAAGGCTGGTGTCAGCGCCATATTTCAGATTTCGCCTACCAGGTGGCCCTCAAAAAGCAGTCTGGAGAAAAACAGGTCATCGGTGTCAACGCATTCGTCGAAGAGGACGAAACGTTCGACATCGAAACCCACGATTACAACCCGGAAACCCTTGAACGCCAACTAAACCGACTCAACCATGTTCGAGCTGAGCGCGACGAGCCCACCGTTCAGGCACTGCTTGCCCGCCTCCAGGCTGTGGTTGAAGACGAATCACAAAACGTCCTGCCCGTAACCATCGAGCTCGTGAAGGCGGGGGCTACCATGGGGGACATTGTCGAGGCACTCCGTAAGGTGTGGGGAACCTACCGTGAGGCACCTGTTTTTTGACAGGGCTATTAATGCCTCTCGGCTGTGTGATGGTCGGTAACTCGACAACGCGATCGGAAAACAGCCTGCGTCTGACCGGCACGAAAAAAATCGAATCGCCACAACCCATGATGTCCCAAATGGGAAGACCGGTTTCCCGATCAAGCCGAAGAGCCCTGCTTTAGGCGTTCAAGCCCGAGTGCCGACCAACGGGATGCCGGTGGCCGAGGCAGCCGACAGCGTTACGGTCCGTAGATCCTCGGGTTCCAGATTGTGCAAGCTGGTCTTGCCGGTACATCGAGCCATCATCGATGCCTCACCAGAGTTCGCCTGGAGAATGTTGACCACCGCTTCCGCACGTTCCTGTTCGTTGAAGTCCGACGAAAACTGCAGCGTGCCATCGGTGATTCCGCCACCAACGGCGAGGCCCACGCAAACCCCAAGTACGACTGCTACAGTCCCCATCCCGATGATCTTTGAGGCATCAGTACCCGAACGAATACCTCCAAAGTAGACCAGGTCAAATTCCTCTTCCCTTCGGAGGCGGCGGAGGATTTTCACGGCATCACGAAGAATTCCAAAATCGGGGGCGCCACCCAATTCCGGCCAGAGCTCACCCAAGTGGCCCGTCGCATCCAATAGCATCATGTCCAGACCTTGCTCCAGGGAATGCTGGATGGCCTCTTCCAGGACTTGTGTGGAGCTGACAGCCAGCCCGAGAATTTGACCGTCGTGTTGGCGCTGGAGCCCAGGTGATTGAAACGTGTCGCCCAAGGCATGGATGAGCGCGGTTGCATCGGCGCTTGGTTCGGGTGCCCCTGGGGTCAACAACTGGAACCACGACGAGCAGCCGCCAAGTGGCATGGTACCCAGGTAGCCACACCCGGCTTGAGCGAGCCCCATTCCGACACCGTCACGCACTTCTACCGGGGCCTGGTCAAAGCCGGTCACCAGAAATGGCTGCACAAGGTCGATCCTGCCGGCAATTTTGATACTGATTTTACAAGCTTCGCGATAAGGGTCGATCACCAGACGCGACAAGTTCGCGGGCAAGAAAACGATATCATCCAGGTTTGGCGGGCGGCCTTCGGGAAACGGATCGTCTCGAACGGGCAAACGCTGGTGCAACATCGCATTGAGTTTTGGCAAATCGGTGGGTACGGTACGGGCCATCGAAAACAGGTCTTCCCGGTGGCGCACCGTGTAATCGGCGGACCCGGTTTCTGCATCGCAGCGATAACACCGCGCTGCTTCCTGGCGGGCTGTGTCCAGGTTGTAGGTCGCTTCGATTTCAGCAAACTCGATAGGATTCTCACCCAGCCCAAAAAACTCTGGCTGTTGCACGGGCGTTGTTTCCCACAGGATATCCTGAGCCACGGGTACCCGCCGAGTGCGGTAAGGTGTCCGATACGGGAGAGGGTTGTCACGTCCCTCGAGAAAGGCTTTGACGTAATAGGCCACGCGCTGACCGTGGTGCATGGCTATCACGATGGTGGAACCCCCAAATGCCCCGTCTCCCGCCGCAAAGACTTTGGGATCTGACGTGCCCATACTTTCAAAATTTGCGTTGATGCGGTCCGCAGCCATCATGTCGTTTTGTGCCAACTCCTCACACTCCGCCTGCTGGCCGACAGAAGCGATGACCATGCCACATTCAATGTCATGTTCACTGCCCGCTACCGTGACAGGCCGCCTGCGACCATCTTCATCCGGTTCACCCGGTTCAGTTCGCACGCAGCGCAACACGAGTGAATCATCACTCGACTCAACCGCGACCTGCTGGGTGTGATAGGTAAATTCAATGCCTTCCTTAATGGCACCTTCCAATTCAATACGACGTGCGGGAATCTCATCGGGACCACGGCGGTAAATCACCTTCACATGCTTGCAGCCGGGAAGTCGCTTCGCCACACGGCAGGCATCCATGGCCACGTCTCCGCCGCCCACCACGACCACAGTTTCGGGTAGCTCGGGTCTCTCGCCGACATTAACGCGTCGCAAAAAACCAACACCGTCGACAACCCGCGGATCGTCCTCACCGGGAATGCCCATGGGCTTGCCCCACCAGGCACCAATCGCCATGATGATGGCATCGTGGCGTGATTTCAGTTCGTCCAGCGTAATATCATTGCCGAGCGCGGTATTTAGGTGAATGTGCAAGCCTTCGCAGCGATCGGTAAGCCGGTCAATATCTTCCTGGATAATTCCGGGTGGCAGTCGAAATGCGGGTATTCCCCAGACCATCGTTCCGCCAAGACGATCTGTCATTTCATAAACATGGACGGTATAACCGGCCGCGCAAAGGTCGTTGGCCGCTGTCAGCCCGGCTGGGCCGCTCCCAACGATTCCCACAGATTCACTTTGCGTCACTGGCAGCCGGGGCAGGCGGTACGAAGCGCCAAGCTTGTCCATGACGTACCGTTTGAGATTACGGATTTGCACCGGACCATCGCTGTCGGTACGTCGGCAGGCAGGTTCGCACGGGGCGTCGCACACTCGGCCACAAATCGAGCTGAATGGATTGGTTGCCGTGATCGCCTCGAAAGCCTCCTCGAGCTTTCCTTCCCAAATATAGCCGATATAAGAAGGTGCATCCGTACCGATCGGACACGCGACCTGGCATGGTGCGGGCACAAAATGCGTGTCCGCCGAGTCATCGCGATCACGAAACTCCGACGGAAGTACCGGCAATTGAATACGTTCTAAATCGTAGACGGTCATCTCAACTGGCCTTTACTACCTCGGGGACACGGTTTTCCCGGAACTCGGGCGCATACGGCAGACCGGTAATGGCAGCCGCGTCGGGGGTGACCGCTACCAGATCGTCGCGGCTCAACTGCCGCACGTCCGTATGTCCAAGCCCCTGGGTGATCGATGCGATTTGCCAGCGTACGCTTTCGAGGAAGCGATGGATGTTTTGCGCTTCTACATGGATGTGGTACCGCTCTTCATGTTTTGGATCCTGGGTGGCAATCCCTGTCACACACTGTCCCACATGACACTGCATGCAGGCGATACAGCCCCCGGCAATAATGACCGACGTACCAAAGGCTACCGCATCGGCGCCCAGGCAAAGCCCTTTGACGGCATCGACTCCATCCCGTATTCCTCCCATCAGTATGATCTCGATATCGTCCCGGCGTCCGATTTCCGCCAGGGCTTCCTCGGCCTCGATAATCGCTGCCAACGTGGGTATGCCAACATAATCGATGACTTCGGCACTGCCCGCCCCGGTCGAGCCCTGCATTCCATCCAGTTCGATGAAATCAAAGCCATCTTTGACCGCAATCTTGATGTCGTCACGTACTCGACCGGCACCAAGTTTGACACTCACCGGTAACCGGTACCCAGTCGCTTCGCGAAATTCTTCGATCTTGATGATCAAATCGTCTGCGCCCAGGATATCGGGGTGACGGGAAGGCGAGCGAAGGTCAATGCCGGCCGGGATCCCACGGATCGCGGCCAGTTCGGGAGTCACCTTCTTGGCCATCAGTTGTCCACCCAGGCCCGGCTTGGCACCCTGTGAAATGTAGATTTCCAGTCCGTCAGCCCGCAACATGTCGTGAATATTCCAACCCAGGCGTCCCCCCAGGCATTGGAAAATCAGCTGGTCGGCAGCATCACGTTGTGCATCGCTCATGCCACCCTCGCCGGTATTCTCAGCAATACGCGAAAGCGACGAGGCGATACCAATTGCCTGCTTGGTCGAGCGGCTCAGTGCCCCATAACTCATGGGAGCGATCATGACAGGCATGCTGAGTTTCAACGGGTTGGCCCCGTTTTTGCTGCCAATCTCGGTATACATTTCAACTTTTGAGGCCACATCGACGTCGTCACCGGCGCTCGATAAATCGCGTTTAAAGGCAAGGTCCGACAGGTGCGGCAATGAGCGGGCGCCACCGTATCCGCGAATGCGGTACCGGCCGATCTGCGACTTAACGTGAATATCTTCCTGAATTTTTGGGTTCCAATAGGACGAGTCGCCTGAGAAAGAAAAGAATGGAATGCTCCGCATTTGCTCTTCACTAGTACTATAGCGCAGCTTCTTGCCAGCGTTGACGACTTTCTGGAACGTTCCCTCAAACGAGATTTTATACCGATCCAGAAATTCACGAATGCTCTCAATTTCTTCGTCTGCTGTGTCCGTAACTTCTGCATCCGATCCCAAGTCCTGCAAACGACCACCCAGAAAAATCTCTCCGCCGGTCATATCCTCGCCAAGACGCTCGCCCGAGTCGCCCAGGATAATGATCCTGCCGCCATACATCATGTAACCGGCCATAAAATTTGCATTACCGGCGCAGCAGAGGGTACCCGCTTTCATGACCTGTCCGGCGCGAGATCCCATGTTGCCACGGATGACCAGCTCGGCACCTCGAATGGCAACGCCGGCAATGGCACCCGCATTACCCGCGACCACCACCGATCCGACATACATATTGTCTCCCAGGCCCCAGCCAACATTGTTATCAACCTCGAAATGTGCCTGGTCGGTCAGGCCGGCGCAAAAATAACCGGCGGAGCCCCTGATTTTGACCGTAATCGGTGACGTCAGGCCTACGCCAATATGATGACGTGCATCGGGGTTGATGACTTCGACATCGTCGCCGTCGGCACCCTGTTTCCAGATAAGCTCGTTAGCTTTACGGACAGAAATTTCGGCTAAATCGATCGTGACCATGTGTTGTACGTACCGGGCGGTGGTTCCTTGGTATTCAAGGCCTGGCCGGGGAAGAGACGATTGAGGGAAACTTCTTCGGAAGCAATTGAAATGAGGTTGTCGTTTTCAAACATGATCATCGGTTTGGCTGCCAGACGATCCTTGGCATAACCAATCTCGTCACGCGTTGAGACCAGAAAAGAGAAGGTACCGTCCAAGTCATCGATCGAACTCGCCAGCGCTTCTTTCAGCGAAGCACTCTGCGACAGCTTGTCGGCTAAGTAAACTGCGACGAGCTCACTGTCATTGTCGGTCGAAAACTGGAAGTCCCGCTGCTCCAATCTCCGCCGCATTTTCCAATAATTGGTGATCTGGCCGTTGTGGACAATCGCTACATCAGTGAATCCGGTCGCCCAGAAAGGGTGGGAAGCCTCTGGCTTGACATCCGACTCCGTGGCCAGTCGCACATGCCCAATCCCGTGGGTGCCACGAAAGCAATGCACATCGTACCGATCATCCACATCATGTGCACTACCGACGTCTTTGATGATCTCGAGACTCGAGCCGATCGAAATTACCTTGGCCACGTGTTCCATGCGGTACGAAAACTTTCGGACGTCACCGTCGAAATTCACGGTGACACGGTAATTGTTCCCGATCACCTGGTCCTCGACAACGTCGGCACCCTGATCTGCCAATGTCGCCTGAATTCGCTGAATAGCCTCTGTAGCCTCGGTATCTTCTCCTACAAAAAACCGCAGACGCAACTGTCCCGATTTTGCATCCCCGTAGAGCGCAAATCCGGTGGAATCCGGGCCGCGATGCTGGCAGCCATCCAGCATGTCGATCAAGGCTTGTCCGGTCTGGAGATCCAGATCAGCCTTTTTGAACATGATGCCGGCGATTCCGCACATAGACACTTTTCTCCTGGTGGTAGCGGCCTGAACTGCGACTGGCCAGTTCGTACTGCCTTGGTTTTCCTGTTCGGGATGCCGAAATCCATTCCCCGAAGATACCAACTCGCTTGCTTCCGTGCAGCTTAGGGCCATTTTCCCACAATCATTATCGGCTAGCTGGTAACATCATTCATTATCGGCTAGCTGGTAACATCATTGTAAATTTGTTTCCTTTGCAATGCTAGTGAACTCCACAAAATCACGCTTTACAGTCGCTATCACTAACCGGGGACGTTGGTTTGCCCCGAATCCCTTTGCCGTCACCGAAAAGAGGAGATTACATGGTTTGTGTGGTATACCAGCGTTTGTGTGGTATACCAGCGTTTGTGTGGTATACCAGCGTTTGTGTGGTATACCAGCGTTTGTGTGGTATACCAGCGTTTGTGTGGTATACCAGCGTTTGTGTGGTATACCAGCGTTTGTGTGGTATACCAGCCGGCAACCACGAGATTGGGGTGATGGGTAAAAACTGCCAGAACGGTTGTCAGCTCCCATGTCAGGAGGGTTCTAGGGAACTCGCGTGGGGGCAACCGCCTCAGGTTCTCGAGTCACCCAGTCCGATGGCAACGCCGCTGACCAGCTTGTCGGCAGTTTCCAATAATAGGAGAATCGGTAATTCGTTTATCAGGCCCCGCCCGAGAAACAGAATGGATCATCATGTCGGAGCTCCCCACCGCGACTGTCTCGCCAGTGCCGGAAGATCAGGCGTCTGAACGAGTTGCCGAAATCTTTGCGGATTCCAACGCACGAAAGAGATCGACTTCGTTCCAAACTTCTGGCGAACCCTGGCAACTCAACCAGAACTACTAGAGTCGGTTTGGAACAACTTGAAAAAATGGATGCATCCCGAAGCCACAGACCGGCAATCCCGCCTGGACGCCAAGACGCGGGAAATAATCGCGCTGGCAGTCTCTGGGCTTCCCCCGATCTATGATCCAGGGCCTATGAGAAAATCTAGGTCTAGGGATCCGCTGGCTTGCCGTAGCGGAGAAGGTTGCTGAGGCGTAGCCGAAGCAACCTTTGCAGCGGAGGGAAGCC
>Ga0310121_10000402_pt1 | contig 47722 bp, 42 predicted proteins | sample CB27_Tmax_986_MG_FD_203504 | JGI IMG/M metagenome (GOLD analysis project Ga0310121, IMG submission 203504) | Marine microbial communities from Western Arctic Ocean, Canada - CB27_Tmax_986 | ecosystem: Environmental > Aquatic > Marine > Oceanic | place: Canada: Western Arctic Ocean | collected... | reverse complement strand
GGCGCTGCGATACGGGGTAGTGATGGATGTCATGGGATTGATACGTGACGCCCAAATCAAACGCATCGCCTTGGTGACACAGGCAGAAACGCAATGATGGCCCGTGAGCGTAGAGTTTAAGCGTACCCTGATTGTCATGACCGGGATTCACCTCGCGGTGGTCCTGATCATCTTCTTTGTAGGCGTGTTTCAACGCCTTACGAATCATTCTGCCACCCAGGAAATCACCACTTTCGTATCCATCGCAGACCCCCCGCCGGTCATGCGGACGATAGAGGAACCGGTCGCCCCTCCGGAATTGGAGCCCGTTCCTGCAGCGGATCCAAAGCCCCCGCCCGACGTGGCCCCGCCCCCGAAAGAGAAGAAGAAAATTACGCTGAGTAAAAAGAAGGTGAACAGACCCAGTAATTCGAAGCCCGAACCGCTCCCCCAAAAACCATCCGCAGCCAATCAGATTTCCCAGCAACTCGAGAATCTGAAGAAAACTAAGAGTTCGAGCAAAACCGATTTTCCCCGTTGGTATTACGCCCATGTCCGCCAGGTCGTTTTCGCGAGTTGGGGCGATGAGAAACCCAGCAGCGATACGGTGATGCAGGGAGCTGTTGCTATCGTTTCGATCACTGTTGATCGAAGCGGACGAATCACGAACCGGCGCCTGCAGAGAAAATCCGGCAGCCCCGTGCTTGATGCATCGGCACTTCGAGCTGTTAACAAGGTGAGGGAGCTTAAGCCGTTGCCTGCGAATTTCCGTGGAAAATCGAAGATAATCACGATTAATTTTGAACTAACCGGGTAGCGCGTTCAGGGAGGCCGATCCGTTATATGAGAAAGTCATTCGTATCAGTGGGAGCCCTATCCATTTTCACAGTGCTGGGATTGGGAAATTACGGTGCCGCGCAGGTGCATATTTCTGACAGAGGAAGCGGTAAAACTGGACTTGATTTGAGTCGTTTTAAGTCGGATTCCAGCAAAGCTTCGAGCGAATTTCTGCAAGTTTTGAAAACAGATCTTACGCGGTCTGGATGGTTTGCATTTACTTCTGCCGGGAGCGGGGTGGCTCTGAAGGGTGGCTGCAAGAATTCTGGTAATCAGATCAGTGTGGATTGCGCAGTGCAGCAGCGGGGCCGGGGAACGCTGCTGAACCGAAATTACAAAAGTGCCGCTACGGATGTCCGCCGCCTGGCCCACCAGGTGGCGGATGCGATCGTGAAAGCAGTGACCGGGAACCATGGAATGGCCTCCGCCAGGTTGGTTATGGTTGGAACCCGCTCGGGCAAGAAGGAACTCTACGTGGCAGATTCCGACGGCCAGGGGCTGAAACAGATGACCCAGGACAATTCCGTAAGTGTCGCGCCGAAGTGGGGTCCGAACAACCAGATCGTATACACCTCCTATTTGAAAGGGTATCCTGATGTCTACCTTGTGGACATATTAACCGGAGGGCGCGACCGCATTTCCAGCCACGCCGGTCTTAACACGGGTGCTGATATTTCTCCAGACGGACGGGACATTGTTCTGATTCTGTCAAAGGATGGGAATCCTGAACTGTATGTCAAAAACCTGAGAACCAAAAAACTGGTCCGGATTACCAACACTCCCGGGGCGGCTGAGGCCAGTCCCTCCTGGGCGCCGGACGGCAATAGGATCGTCTATGTATGCGACTCCAGCGGTCGCCCGAATCTGTACACCACTTCCCGGCAAGGTGTTCGTGGTAAGCGGATTACGAGTAGCGGTTCGGAAAACGTGTCCCCCGACTGGGGGCCGAACAACCGAATCGTCTACTGCACCCGAAGCGGCAGGGAATATCGCATCGCGGTTTTCGACGCGGGGACAAGGGCGTCTGCGATGATCTCACCCGCGGATGGCGCGGATTACGAAGATCCGAGTTGGGCGCCGGACGGCCGCCATGTCGCCTGTACCCGCACCGTGAACCACAAAGCGCAGGTCTACATTCTTGACACGAAAGGGGACGAACCTATAGCGTTAACTAACTATCGTGGCGACTGGTATTCGCCTTCCTGGTCGCCGTAGGAAAAGTCGTATAGGAGTTGTCGCTGAGTCGGCGCTCCCAAAGGGGTCAAATAGAATGAATAAGGGTGTTTGTTTCAAAGTTGTTTTAGTGTGTGTTCTCACCTCCATCATCTTTACTGGGTGCAAGAGGCCGGGCAAGAAAGGGGCCGGGTTGGGTAGCGGAATAGATGGTAGGGTCACCGCGGTCACACCTGTTGGCGGTTACGGTGAAGAAGGTGGCCCAGGTTCATTCGGTATGGGAGAAGAACGTGACAGGTTCGGGAATCGCGTTGATAGCGAACACGAAAACGTGTACTTCGCGTACGATAGCTCGCAGATCGCGGCCGGAGAGCGCTACAAGGCTGATTCCATTGCGCAGGTCATGCAGGATTCGCCGGGAATGCGCTTGGAGATCGAAGGTCATAGCGATGAACGTGGCAGTCGAGAATATAACCTTACGCTGGGGGAGAGCCGTGCCCTCGCGGTACGGCAGTACCTGATTGATGTAGGGGTTGAAAGCGAACGCATTCAAACCAAGAGTTATGGCGAGGAGAATCCTGCTGAGTTTGGTCACGATGAAGAGGCGTACCGCCTCAACCGGCGCGCAAAATTTCAGCTCTTCGAATAGCCCCACTGAACACGACGAGTTGTCCCGGCGCAGGAGAATGCGGTCTGTGATTCGGAGCGCCTCATGAGTTCAGTTGGTCCCCTGGTTCTCTTTTTCGGCGGGTCGCCGAGTCCTGGTGAGATTCTCATCATTCTGGCGATCGTGCTGGTACTGTTCGGCGCGAAACGGCTTCCGGAAATCGCCCGGAACCTGGGCCGGTCGATGGAGGCGTTTCGCCGCGCCGCTCGAGATATTACCGACGAGATCGTCCACGCGGATACCGACACCGGAACGGAAAAGAAGGAGGTTCCGCCGGATCTTCCCCCTCCCGATACGGTAGCATCGGGAAGCGAGGAATCGAAGCCGGAGCCGTCCGGTCCGACCGTGTCGGAGGAGGAGCGGGATGATGGAGCCGCCTGAATCGGAAGCGTTGCAGGACGACGAGCCGAAACCTTTTCTCGAACATCTCGAAGAACTCCGCTGGATGCTCGTTCGATGCCTGTTTGCTCTGGGGATCGGGCTCGCGCTTTGCATCGGCTTCGTGCCCCAAATTGTCAAATTCCTCAAGGGACCTCTGGACGTCGTCGATCCGGAGGGCCTCATCCGCATCGTCTCGCTCTCCCCTACTGGGGTTGTCGGCATGTGGATGCGCATTGGAACGTGGAGCGGATTGCTCCTCGCGTTTCCCGTCATCATCTACTTCGTCACCCGGTTTGTCTTTCCCGGACTCACGCCCCGCGAAAAGCAGCTGATTCGTCGCGCCAGTGGTTTTTCCGCGGGATTGTTCATCTTTGGCGTGGTCCTCGGATATATCATCGTCCCGTACGCTCTACGGATGCTTCTTACGATTCATGGCTGGATGGACCTGACCCCGGAGTGGACGATTCAGTATTACGTTCTGTTCGTCATTCAACTCATGATCGGCTTCGGCCTGGCATTTCAGATGCCGGTGATCATCGTGATCCTCGGCAAGATGGGACTGGTTTCGCATCAGCAACTTCGGAGCAAACGGAAGCATGTGCTTGTGGGATGTTTCATCACCGGCATGTTTTTGACGCCCGCGGAAGTCGTGAGCCAGTTTGCCATGGCGGTGCCCCTCTACCTGTTGTATGAGCTATGTATCTGGATTTTGTGGATGGATGACCGGAAATCCTCGGAAGGAGAGACGGAGATCGAGGAGGCTGATTCCTGATGAAAACTCTTCGCGTGTCCAGTTTCGGTCTTCGCGGTCACGTCGGCACTTCCTTGACGGTTCCGGTAGTGCAGAACTATGCGGCCGCCTTTGCAACCTCCATCGAAGGAGGACGCGTGCTTCTGGGGCGCGACACCCGTTACAGTAGCCCCATGATCGCATCCGCGGTGAAATCCAGCTTGATCGGGTCGGGATGCGAAGTTCTGGACCTCGGTGTGTGTCCGACTCCGGTCCTACAGTTTAGTACCGCGCGGCGCGACGCAGCCGGCGCTCTTTCGATTACAGCCGGTCACATGGGCATGGGTTGGAATGCAATTACGCTGATCGGCCGAGATGGCGCCTGCCTCGACACCAATTCCGGGGAAGCCGTACTCGACCTTTTCCACGCCGGCGATTTTCGAAAAGCGACTTTTGCGAACCAGGGTGACGCAGTCGAGTGCAACGACTACTTCGAACCTTACCTGGATCGGCTCTGCGAGGTTGTATGTGTCGAAGAGATCCGCCGGAAAAAATTCACCGTCCTGATCGACCCCATCGGGGGAGCCGGATGCGTTTTCCTGAAACCGTTCGCGGACCGCTTCGGGCTCAAACTCGTGTCCGTAAATGCGGAGCCGTCCGGCTATCTCGCGCGGGAGCCGGAGCCGCGGCCTCGCAGCGCACAGCACCTCGCTTCCTTCATCGAACATGTGGATGGGGATATCGGATTCGTACTCAACAGTGACGTGGCCCGCGTTTCGATCGTGACCGAAGAAGGTGAGCAGGCCAGTGAAGAATACAGTTTCGCTGTCGTCGCGGACCATGTGTTGCAACGTCAGCCGGGGGTCGTCGTCACGAACACCTGTACCTCCCGAATGGTCGATGACGTCGCGGCCCGTCACCGGGCGCAGCTCGTGAAAACCCGGGTGGGGCAGGCCTATGTCGTTGCGTTGCTGGCAGATGAGCAGGGTGTTCTGGGAGGGGAGGGCAGCGGCAGCGTGGTTTTGCCGTTGTTCAGCCAGGGGTTTGATGGCTTCCTGATGATGGCGATCATCCTGGAGTCAATGGCACAGTCCGGCAGAAGAGCGTCCGAACTGCTGCGGGCGCTCCCCAAGTACCACATCATCAAACACCGCCGGCCCTGCGATGCACACGCCGCGTATCATGCGGTCGATTCTATTGGCGGGCGCCTCTCTGAGTGGGCAGGAGGAACGAAGGAGAGCTCCGACGGCATCCGCATCGATTGGGAAGACGGCTGGGTACACGTACGACCGTCTCAGACCGAGCAGCTGATTCGAATTATTTCCGAGTCGACGGACCGTGTCCGCGCCGAACAGCGGGCAGACGAAATCGCAAAGATGGTGGACCATGAGATCTGATGATTAAATATGCGTGAAGCACTGAAAGTTGGAATTTCAGGTGTTCGGGGGGTCGTGGGTCAGTCCTTTACCCCGCAGCTTGCGGCATCGTTCGCGCAGGCGTTTGGGATGTATGCGGGAAGAGGCCCCGTTGTTGTGGGGCGCGACACGAGACCGACCGGCCGGATGGTGGAGGAAGCCGTGATCGCCGGGCTCCAAAGCGTTGGGAACAAACCCCTGCTCGCCGGCGTGGTTCCCACGCCCACGATTCTTTATCTCACACGAGCCCTGGGCGCGAACGGCGGGATCGCGATCACGGCAAGTCACAATGACGTGGAATGGAACGCACTGAAGTTCGTCGGACGGGATGGAATGTTTCTGAGACCGTCGGAAGCCGATGAGCTATTTGACATCTATCACCAGCAGGATTTTCCCTATGTTGAAGAGTTCGAATTGCGAAGAGTTGTGGAGATAGAACAGCCCATGCAGGGTCATCTTGAGCGCGTGGTGGAATACGTCTCCGGGGACGCGATTCGGTCCGGAAAGTTTCGCGTGGCTGTGGATTGCTGCAATGGCGTGGGCGCCATTCACTCGGTGCCGTTTCTGAGGGACCGGATGGGGTGCGAGGTTGTTACCATCCACGATCGGCCCGACGGCAGGTTCGAGCGTCCGCCCGAACCAATTCCGCAGAATCTTGAAGCATTGGGGCACGCAGTCCGGAAGCACGAGTGCGTGGTCGGATTCGCGCAGGATCCAGACGGCGACCGACTGGCCCTGCTTGATGAGACCGGCACGCCAATCGGAGAGGATCTTACTCTCGCATTGGCCGTCCGCCAGGTCCTTTCCTCCCATGCCCGTGGTCCGGTCGTCACGAATCAGTCGGCCTCCAAGGTGATTGACCATGTGGCCGCCGAAGAAGGTTGCGACGTGATACGAACAAAAACGGGCGAAATTTACGTATCGGAAAAAATGATGGAGATCGGGGCGGTCGTTGGTGGAGAAAGTAACGGTGGCGTCATTGTTCCGGTGGTGCATCCCTGCCGGGACAGTTATACGGCGATGGCGCTGGTTCTTGAGCTCCTGGCGGAAACAGGACGGACGATCGCTTCCTTGCGGTCCGATCTGCCGAAATATGAGCTGCTAAAACAGAAAATTCCGATTCGACCCAGCCAGGCGCCCGGCGTCCTTCGCGCCGTCCGCCGGCACTACGAAAACGAGAAATTGGATCTGATGGACGGCATTTATGTCGACTTCGGGGATAGCTGGCTGCACATCAGGCGCTCCAACACCGAGCCGATCCTCCGCATCATTACCGAAGCCCCGAGTCAGTCTGCCGTAGAGAAAATCGCGCAGGATGCCCGGTCGATCATCGAAGCTTCGCTGGAATAATGAATGTTCAATGACGCGTCTACTCAGTACGATCCGTGTTTGCAAATGAAAGAGGACAATGGGATGAGCACTGAATTGACGGGAAAAGAGTCCAAACCGGCTCCGACTGATTTTATTCGCACCATCGTAGATGAAGATCTGTCTTCAAGTAGACACACATCCGTGATCACCCGGTTTCCGCCGGAGCCGAACGGGTACCTTCACATTGGACACGCTAAATCCGCCTGCTTAAATTTCGGAATCGCGGAGGAGCGGGGCGGTGTTTGCAATCTGCGCTTTGACGACACGAATCCCGAGGCCGAAGAAGATGAGTTCGTGCGGGCGATCAAGCGGGATCTGCATTGGCTGGGATTCGATTGGGGCGAACACGAATACTACGCGTCCAACTACTATGATCAGTTGTATGCATTCGCCGAGGAACTCATTGAGAACGGCAAGGCGTATGTCTGTACCCTGACTCCCGAAGAGTTTAAGGAATACCGTGGAGCACCTACCTCTCCGGGCCGCGAAAGCCCTCATCGAAATCGTTCCCCCGCGGAAAGCCTGGATCTGTTCCGGCGGATGAAAGATGGAGAGTTCGAAGAGGGTACCTACGTTCTGCGCGCAAAGATCGACATGAATTCGCCGAATTTGCATATGCGAGATCCCGCAATTTACAGGATCAAAAAAGCCGAACATCACCGAACCGGTGCGGCGTGGTGCATTTATCCCATGTACGATTTCGCGCACGGACTTTCGGATTCCATCGAGGGTGTGACCCATTCGCTCTGTACGCTGGAATTCGAGGTACATCGTCCCCTCTATGACTGGTTTCTGGGAAACCTCGGTGTTTCATCGACTCCCCGGCAGTACGAATTCGCGCGGCTGAACCTCACCTATACCGTGATGAGTAAGCGAATCCTCCAGACGCTGGTAGCCGACGGAATCGTGGATGGATGGGATGATCCCCGGTTGCCGACGCTGGCCGGCCTCCGGCGCCGAGGATTCCGCCCGGAAGCGATTCGCGCGTTTTGCGATCAGATCGGGATCACGAAGTATGACGGACTGACGGACGTTGCGCTGCTGGAGCACTGCGTACGGGATGACCTGAACCGTGTCGCCCCCCGAAGACTGGCGGTATTGCGCCCGCTGAAAGTCGTCATCGAAAACTATCCTGAAGGGGAATCGGAGTTTTTCGATGCCGTGAACAATCCGGAGGATCCGGATGCAGGGTCACGGAGTATTCCTTTTTCCCGAGAGATTTTTATCGAGCGGGACGATTTCATGGAGGAACCACCGAAGAAGTACTTTCGGCTCTCGCCCGGCAGGGAAGTGCGACTCCGCTATGCATGCCTTTTGACGTGCAAGGAAGCGCTCCGGGACGAGGTGACCGGCGAAATTACCGAATTGCGATGCGAATGGGATCCGAATTCAAGAGGCGGATCCGCGCCGGACGGCCGAAAAGTAAAGGGAACCATCCATTGGGTATCCGCCGCCCACGCAGTAGAAGCCGAAGTACGGCTTTATGACCGACTCTTTACCGAAGCAGATCCGCTTGCCGACAAGGGCCGCCCGCTTTCCGATATCCTTAACCCCAAGGCCTTTGAGGTGGTCTCCGCCCTGGTCGAGCCGGACCTGGCCGAGGCAAAACCCGGAACTCATTTTCAGTTCGAACGGCTCGGCTATTTCGCCGCCGACTCGGTGGACATGTCGCCCGCGCGACCCGTGTTCAACCGCACGGTTCCTTTGCGCAATAGTTGGGCAAAGATGGAGAAGAAGTAGCCTCGTCCTGCGAGTGCGGTCGTCGTACTACGTTGGAGTTACCGTGTTCCGCGCCGGCGGGTCAGCACGTTACCCGATGGTTCCGGTAACGCTGACAAAACGGACCGGATCGCTTCAATGTCTTCGCGGATCTGGCTCTGCAGCGCGGTCTCGGACTCGAATCGCTGGTCCGGCCGGATAAACGAAAGCAGGTCCACCTCGATCAACTTTCCGTACAGGTCGCCCTCGAAGTCAAACAGGTAGGTTTCAAAAAGATTTTTCAGCTCGGCAGATCCGGCCCCCGTGCGGCGACCGAAGTATCCAGCCCCGGATGTCTGCTGATTTTCGAATTCGACTCGTACTGCAAACACACCGTACGGTGGCAGAACTTCGGTGGCCGGTTCCAGATTTGCGGTGGGGAATCCAAGTGCACGACCCACCTGTTTTCCACGGATTACGGTTCCTCGGAGCCGATAGGGACGTCCCGACATTTCCCGAAACTCGTCCAGCCGGCCGGACTTGACCGCGTTTCTAAGGCGTGTACTGGATATCGGTTTTCCGGCGTAAGCGCAGGGGTCGCAGACATCCACTTTGAATCCCTGCTCTTCGCCGAGTTCAGCGAGGGTATCTATGGTTCCGGCGGCATGGTGTCCGAACCTCCAATTCGGCCCCACCACCATGTGCGTCAACCCGGGCAGAGTTTTTATGAGCGAGGAGATAAATTCCGCGGGTTTCTGGGCGGCGATCGTCTGATCGAAAGGCACCACCAGGACTCCGTCCATCCCTAGTGATTCGATGCGCTCCAACTTGTCGGTGAGGGTCATTAGAAGCGGGGGCGGCTGCGCCGGGCGCACAATGCGCTGAGGATGGGGATCGAAGGTGAGGGCCCATGCCTCGGCCGCGTTATCGGACGCGAGGAGCCGGCACCGTTCCAGGACTTTTCGGTGGCCCAGGTGCACTCCGTCAAAATTTCCGACCGCCACCACCATTCCGTCGGATCCGGACACCTGCTGATCTAGAGTTCGGATTATTTTCACTCCTCCCCTCCCATAGCGGACCGCACACGGTGGGGTGGAATGACGCGGCGAAACAGATCCTCAGGTTCGGTTTCGAGTGCAAGTTCAAGGGTTATGGCATCGTTGAGATGAAGTGTGCCCGACTCGGTGCGCCGCAGGGCGCAGAGGTGGGCGCCGCACCCGAGAGCATCTCCGATATCGGATGCCAGCGTACGGACGTAGGTCCCTTTGGTGCAACGGATCTGAAATTCCACGAGCGGCGAATCGAACCGGGCCATGCGAAAGGAATAGATATGAATCAACCGTGGCTCCCGCGCTACCGTATTTCCCTTCCTCGCGTGCTTGTAGAGAGGAACCCCGTCCTTTTTAACGGCAGAAATCATGGGGGGGGTCTGCATCAGATCTCCGCTCCAGTTCAGAAGCTCGTTGTCGATTTGCTCTGCAGTTACTCCTGATGCATCGGCTTCCGATAAGATCTCCCCATCTACGTCCTGCGAATCGGTGCTCACACCCAGATGAATGGTGCCTTCGTACATTTTGTCGGACCCCATTACGAGGTTGGAGAGCTTGGTTCCGCGGCCGAGCAGGAGAACGAGGAGACCGGTTGCCATGGGATCCAGCGTTCCTCCATGGCCGATCTTTCTCATTCTCAGATGCCGGCGCATTCGGGCGACTACGTCGTGAGACGTGTACCCGGCGGGCTTGTCGATAAGAAGCAGGCCGTCGGCTGTGGGTGTTGTTCCGGAAGAAGGGAAACCATTCATCGCAGGGCTTTCCGCGCGTCAGCCATCCTACGGATCGTCTAGCTCCGGAGGGTTTTGTCTGTCTAACTCAGAAATCAGTTTCAGTACGGTATCGCCCTGTTCCACGGAGCCATCCAATTCGAATTTCAAGAGCGGGTTATACTTGAGCACCACATTTTTCCCGACCGCTGCCTGGAAATCCCGGCGATGCCCGCGGATTTGCTTCAACAGTTTTTTCCGGACCGGCTCCTCTCCACGAATGGACATGAATACGCGGGCGCTTCGCAAATCGCTGTTGACCGAGACCTTGGTGACGGTTACGGCCGCAAAGTCAAAATCCGGATTGTCGACTATCCGGAAAATCGCCGAGGCGATTTCACGTTTCAGCAATTCGTTGACTCTGGTTAGGCGATCCGACGGCATGAAATTTTTGTTCCCGGGGTCCCGGCGGCCGCGGGATGATTGTGTCCGATCGAGAAAAACCGGACCGGCTGCGGTTAGAGTTGAGCCGCCAATTGCTCAATCTCATAGGTCTCAATGATATCCCCGACTTCGAATTTCGAAAAGGCGTCCAGGCGCAACCCGCATTCCTGTCCTTCCCTGACCTCTCTCGCGTCGTTTTGAAACCGCTTCAATGTTTCGAGCCGGCCTTCATAAAGCACATCGCTGCCCCGAATAACCCGGGCCCGGGCCCGGGAAGAGATTCGCCCTTTCGTGATCATACATCCTGCGACGCGGTTGCGGTTGCTGAGTTCGAAGACCTGCCGGATCTGCGCCTGCCCGACTACGCGCTCTTTCTCTTCGGGCGCAAGCAGCCCTGTCATCGCGTCTCGGACTTCATCGACGAGTTCGTAAATAATTTGATAGAGGCGGATTTCGACGCCCTCCCGTTTCCCCAGGCTTGCTGCCGACCCGTCGAGCGCAACGTGAAATCCGAGAATGATCGCGTTCGATGCGCTGGCGAGAAGCACATCGTTGGTTGTCACATTGCCCACCGCGCTCATGACGATTTTCAGTTCGACTTTTTCGCTTTTGATGTCACGCAGCGATTGGATCAGCGCTTCAATTGAGCCTTGTACGTCCGCCTTGATGATGACGGAAAGTTGCTCGGTCAGATCCGGATTCGTCTGGCTGAGGAGGTCATCCAGCGACGCTTTCCGCGCGGGCGCTTCCAGCGATTTTTCGCGCAAATCGGCGATCCGCTGATCCGATTCGGTCTTGGCCTGTTTCGGGTTGGGATAAACTTCGAACTTCGCGCCGGCTTCCGGTACGTCGGCGAGGCCGAGACACATGACCGGCATACTTGGACCGGCCGACTTGATTTTCTTGCCCCGGTCGTCGATGAGCGCTTTTACGCGCCCAGAGTAGGGTCCACATACGATTGAGTCTCCGAGAGTCAACGTGCCGCGTCGAACCAGGAGGTTCGCGGTGGGGCCTCTTCCCGGCTCCAGCCTCGCCTCAATGACGTATCCCTGGGACTTGCGATCCGGGTTGGCCTTGAGTTCCAGAACTTCTGCCTGGAGCAACAGCATTTCGAGCAATTCATCGATGCCGGCGCCGGTTTCGGCGCTAACGGGTACGCAGATTGTGTCGCCTCCCCAATCCTCCGGACTGAGATTTTCGCTCTGCAGTTGTTGTTTCACCCGGTCAATATTGGCCGCAGGCAGGTCGACTTTGTTAATGGCAACCACGATCGCGACATTTGCGGCCTGCGCGTGCTGAATCGCTTCCCTGGTCTGGGGCATCAAGCCGTCATCGGCAGCAATGACAATGACCGCGATGTCCGTCAGGTTCGCGCCACGTGCTCGCATCGCGGTGAATGCGGCGTGCCCAGGAGTATCGAGAAAGCTGATTTTATGGCCATTGTGTTCGACTGAATAGGCGCCGATATGCTGTGTGATCCCACCGTGCTCACCCGCCACCACTTTGGTTTTGCGGATATAGTCCAACAGCGAGGTTTTACCGTGATCAACGTGTCCCATGAAGGTGATGATCGGGGGACGAAGCTGCAGCTGGTCCGGCTTATCAACTTCCGGCTCCTTCTGCTCCTCCTTTTTGACGGGAGGCGCCGGTTTTCTTTCTGGCTGACGCTTCTCTTGTTCAAGGGTAAACCCATGTTTGATCGCAAGCTGCTGGGCAATCTTGATGTCGACTTTCTCGCTGATCGACGCGAACACGTTCATCGCCATCAACTCGGCGATGACCTGGTTCGGTTTCATATTCAGCATTTCCGCAAAATCGCGGACCACCACCGGGCCTTTGACGATGATGTTCTTGTCGTCGGCCTCTTCCGCCTCCTCCGGCGCCGGTTCCGCCTCCGTCTCAATGAGTGCGGGCGGCTCCTCCGCCGCGGGTTCCTCGATGGCCGGTGGTTCCGGTTCTGCAGCCTCCGCTACCACGATTTCCGCCGTTGCTTCAACCGGTGCCGATTCCGCCACCGCCGTGGGGGCGAGCGCTTGCAGTGCTTTCGCCTCATCCTCGTCGCTCACGGCGCTCATATGGCTCTTCGCTTCGATCCCCAGGGACCTGAGTTTCGAGATCAGTTCCTTGCTGGGAATATCCAACTTTTTCGCTAGCTCGTGAATTCTCATGCTTCGATTTTGCCGTGCTCCCGCTCGTAGGCGGCTCCGGCCGCGTCATGCACTTGTTGAGCTATCTCTGGCGTGAACCCTTCGACGCTTTCCAGATCGCCAAGTTCCGCGGCGAGAATGCCTTCCAAGGTCAGGAAGCCGGATTGGACAAGATTTGTTGCAGATTCGTCTCCGATTCCTTCGAGCGAGGCCAATTCTGCCACTGCCCGTGCAACCTTCTCTTCGAACCCAATGTGCTCTTCATTCTTTTGAATGTCGATTTTCCATCCGGTAATCTTGGCCGTGAGCCGTGCATTCTGGCCTTTCTTCCCAATCGCCAAAGAAAGCTGGTCGCCGTCTACCACGACTTCGACCGCGCGGAGGCTCGGATCGACCGTTACCTTGTTCAGCCGGGCCGGCGCCAGTGCGTTGGTCACGTATGTTTTGACGTCATCGTGCCATCGCACGATGTCAATTTTTTCGCCGGATAGTTCACGCACGATATTCTTAACGCGGATCCCGCGCATCCCGACACAAGCTCCCACCGGATCGACTTTTTCGTCATGCGAGAGGACGGCGATCTTGGTTCGAAACCCCGCTTCGCGCGCGATTCCTTTGATCTCCACCGTGCCGTCCGCGATCTCCGAAACTTCCAGTTCGAAGAGTCTCCGCACAAACGAAGGGTGGCTTCGACTCAATACGATCTGCGGACCGTGCGCAGCGTTGTCGATGTTCAGGATGAACGCGCGAATCCGATCTCCGATCTGATACTCTTCGGTCGGAACGCGTTCCCTGGACGGCATGATCGCCTCGGCCCGGTCCAGCTCGACGATCACGTCGCTGCGATCGAACCGTCGCACGGTCCCGGTGACAACATCCCCGGCCCGGTCCTTGTACTCTGCATAGATCCGTTCTTTTTCCGCTTGCCGAATCCGGTGAAGAATCGCCTGCTTCGCGGTCTGTGCTGAAATCCGGCCGAAGTCCTTGGTGTCCACTTCGACTTCGGTCAGATCGCCAATCGCAATATCCGGATGCTTTTCACGGGCCTTTTTCAGGCTCACCTGCTCCATTTTGTTTCGTGACTGCTCCACGACCTCGACCTTCGCCCACGCACGGATGTTGTAGGTGGCTCTGTCGATCTCTACCCGGAGATTTGTGCTGGAACTATTGCTTCGCTTGGAGGCGCTCAACAGAGCATCCTCCAGCGCGGCCAGCATCGTTTCTTTTTCGATGCCCCGCTCCCGTTCCATGTATTCAACCATTGCCTGCAATTCACTATTCATTATTGCGCCTCATTTCGCCCAGCCCGGCGTTTTGCCGACGCCGAACCTGAGTATTTTGTGCCCGCGCTCGCACGACCATACCCCGCCGAGATAAAAAGAGCGGGCCGTAGCCCGCCGCTTCACACTTCGCGATGTTAAGAGCGCCCGAACACTAAAGAAGGGGCATCTCGGCGTCAAGCCCTTGGTAGATTCTATAAAATAATGGTGATTTTGGGAGAAACCCGAAAACCGCCCGAATGCTTGGTTTTTAGGGCCTGGGGGGCAATCCTGTGCCGGCACCTACCGGATCGCCGAATTTGCGAGCCTCCTCGGGACTCAGGTCCGATGCCCGTGCAAACGCGACCGCTGCGGGCGAATCTTTTCCGGCGTTGGCGTACGCCTGGCTCAACCACAACCAGGCCATCACGGATTTCGGCTGCCCGTCGCAGGCCTGCTCAAGGGACGAGACGGCGCGCTCATCCATTCCTGTTTTTAGTTGCGACACTCCGAGCATGTACCAGCCGCTGTCGAAGGCGGGCGCATTGAGGACGACCGGTTCCAGCGCGGCGTAGGCTTCCCGGTACTGCTGCAAAAGGAAGAATGCGGTGCCCGCACCCACGAGGCGGGCGTTGATTGGCGCTCCGATCGGGCTCCGTATCGATTCGCGGTAGGATATGTGTGCCTCTTCGATGGCATCCAGGCCTGCCTGCCGGATGGAAACGTCGCCAAGGATCGCAGCATACTCCGGCTTGTTGCGCACGAGGATGGCGGTGGTGCCGTCAAAATATAGCAGACGCCACGGTCCGGCGCTCAGAAGCGGTACCAGAGCCGAACTTCCGCCGTAATGCACGGTATTCAATATGATCGCGTCGACATCGTGCTCTAGCCAGAATTTTTGGGCCTGCTCTGAACTGGACGCAAGCGCATTCCCGAGGCCGGCGTAGAAATCGGCATCATGCCCGCGCGGGCGCTGATCGGCAAAAATTTTCCGGGCGGGAAACTGGTACGCGAGGTATCCGCCGTCGATCGGCAGATTTGCGGCTCGCTCGGGAAAGGATACGTGTCCAATCACCTCCGCAGCCCGGGATGGAACGGTGTCGGAATTTACGCCAAGCCCGAAGGCCGCCGCGCTTCCGATCACCCGATAGTACTGGTTGGAAAAGATCATGCCGATCGAAACAACAAACACAGTCGAAGCGATGCCTGACCCAACCATCGACAATGCACGCTCAGGCAACCCGGAATTCTCTAGTTTGCGGGTGATCACTTCGGTGCCGGCAGAGATGCTCAAGCAGATGAAGGGGAAGGTGAGAAGTGACATCATCGGGATGAAGATACTGACGCTCGTGCCCTTGCTGAACATGGTGGTTGAGGCGGCGGCGATCGCTATGCATGTCAGGGCCAGGGGGAGCTTTTGGCGATAGGTCGCCAGGCCAATCGCACCCACGACGAGAATCGCCGTGGTGAGGTTTTTGAGGAGAGCATTTCCGAAATGGGTATGGAACGGTGAGATCCATTCCATGCCGTGTGCAAATCCAGGGGCGAACGTCAGGGTAGCGATGTGGCCGTGTAAAGCCGGGCCGTAGGGATTTGCCAGGGTGACCAGCGCGGTCAGTCCGGTCGCCGCCAGGAGCTGCTTCACCGAATACGGGCCCGACTTGACGCGGGACACTTGCAGCGCAAAAGCAGCACAAAGCAGGGGGCCGACCAGAAACGATCCGTGAATGTTGGTCCACAGCACTTGCCCAACAAGAAGTGTAAGCCAGAATGCCCAGGCGGGACGTTGTTTCGTCAGAACCGCCAGGAATAAAGCAGGGAAAATCAGCGAGAAGATTCGGGGGGAGATCTCAAAGGTCGGAAGAATCAACCAGGTGCAGAGCATGAGCCCAAGCGCAGGAGCGACGCCGCGGCTGTATTGTATTGCCGTAGGCAGGAGCAGAATGAAGGCTGCCACGGCCAAGGCAATATGCACAAAAGTCGCCGCCCCGGGCCCGACGGCCCACAACTTGTAGAGAATCAGATCGTATAGCCAGGTATCGGCGATCCAGGATTCGTCCCCGCCGGTGAGGCTCCACGATGCCGTCCGTGGGATTCCGTTGCCGGACACAAATTTGCCGGTGGCAAGGTGAAGCCAGGTTGACCCCTGAGTGATCGTACGCAGACCCGCGACTGCCAGGACGATCAGGCCTGCAATGATCCAAGTCCGGTTTGCCGAACTAGTTGTTTCGTGACTGCCCTGTTCCTCGTTCATCATGGAACCCCCGATCAATCAGATGGTTACGTGAATAAAGCGCAGTATTGTGGTCACCCAGCACTCCGGATGCAAGGCGATTTGCGCGAACGCTATCGGTATATACGGTAGACGTCTTCCAGGCCGGATTCCCCGGGACAGAGCGAGTCGTACTCAATTGCGCACAGAGGCTGCTCCGTTGTGTCGCTGGTCTCGTGCAGGTCGCCGGGCCCCTCATCCAGAAAGAGCAGGCCGGTCACAATTTCGCCCTTTGCTTGATGTTTTTCGATATATGAGACGGTTTCGGACCGGCTTTCCGCGCTGAATTCGGGCGCGACTTTTCTTAGCAGGATGTGGCTGCCGTCATGCAGGCGCACTGGAGTCACGGATCCTTTCTGGTATTCGATTTCGATCGCTTCGGCGGGCGGGACAAAATCGCTGCGAACGGTCTCGTGGATGTGCTCTCGGGTGTGTGCGTAGCTCTTGGTGGAGCCTGCGTGGTCGTTAAAGGTCACACAGGGGGAAATCACATCAATGAGGGCGAAGCCCTGATGCATCAGGCCTCCCTTTAGTATCGGGATCAGTTGATCCTTGTCCCCCGAAAAACTGCGCGCAACATAGGTCGCGCCGACACTGAGTGCTAAAACGACCGGGTCGATTGGCAGATTCTGGTTCTGTTCTCCCTTCTTCGCCGTGGATCCAATGTCTGCGGACGCGGAAAACTGTCCCTTTGTTAAACCGTACACGCCGTTATTCTCGATGATGTAAAGCATGTTTACATTGCGCCGGATCGCGTGCGCAAACTGGCCGATTCCAATGGATAAAGAATCTCCGTCTCCCGATACGCCGACGTAATAAAGATTTCGGTTCGCCGCGTTTGCGCCGGTGGCGATCGCGGGCATGCGGCCGTGGACCGCATTCAGTCCGTGGGCACCGTCCAGGAAATACGCCGGGGTTTTCGACGAGCAGCCGATACCGCTCAGTTTCGCCACCTGGTGCGGGGCGACTTCGAGTTCGAAGAACGCCTGAACAAGCGCCGCGGTGATCGAGTCGTGACCGCAACCCGCACACAGGGTGGACATGCCGCCTTCGTAGTCCCGGATCGTGAGCCCCAGCTTGTTCCGTTTGATGCCCGCGTAGGGGACCCTGGGTTTGGAAATGTAGCTCATACCCTGACGCTCTCTTTCAACAGTCCGTTGAGGCCCGCGAGAACATGGTCGGACCCGATCGGGAACCCATCATAGTGCAGCACCGAAATCAACTTACGCTTGTCTATGTTCAGTTCCACCGTCAACAAGGTCTTCAACTGTGCGTCCCGGTTTTGTTCTACGACAAAGATTCTTTCATGGGTGTCGATAAATTCCTGAACGCCGTCGGAGAAGGGAAACGCCCGGATCCGCATGTAATCCAGCGGTTGATCAGCGTGTTCGAGAACTTCCTGCACGGCTCCGTCGCTGCTGCCCAGTGCGATGATGGCGGATTTGGCGCCCGGTTGGGTCTGCACCAATGGTTCGGGCACAAATTTTTTCGCGGTTTCCCATTTTCGCCGCAGGCGGTCGAGCACTTGCTGGTACTCCTCCGGATCCTCGGTATAGCCTCCGTATTGGTTGTGGCCGGAACCCCGGGTGAAGAAACTGCCGCGCGGATGAACCCCGGGAAACGTACGGAAGCAAATACCGTCGCCGTCGGTGTCCTGGTACCGGTAAAAATCTTCAAGGTGTTCCAGTTCCTCCTCGTCCAGAACCTTGCCGCGGTCGGGCTTGTAGGACGGGGCCCAGGTAAGTTTCGGGCAGGGCCAGTCATTCATGCCGATGTCCAGATCGGACAGCACGATCACCGGAGTTTGCAGGCGTTCCGCCAGGTCGAATGCCTCAAGAGAAAAATAAAAACATTCCTCCGGGTAGGCGGGGAACAGGAGTACGTGGCGGGTATCGCCGTGGGATGCGAAAGCGCAACTCAAGATGTCGGACTGCTGCGTGCGGGTGGGCATTCCGGTGGAGGGGCCGACCCGCTGGACGTCGAAGACCACGGTGGGCACTTCCGCGTAGTACCCGAAGCCGAGAAATTCCGACATCAGGGAGATGCCTGGCCCGCTGGTGCAGGTAAATGCCCGGGCTCCGTTCCAGCCGGCGCCGATGGTCATCCCGATTGCGGCGAGTTCATCTTCCGCCTGGATGATACAATACTTTTTCTTCCCGGTGACGGGATCTATCCGGAACTTCTCACAAAACTTGGTGAACCCGTCCATGAGGGAGGTCGACGGGGTGATGGGGTACCACGCGCCTAACGTAGCTCCCGCGTACACGCAACCGAGCGCCGCCGCCGTGTTCCCGTCGATCATCATGAGGTCTGCGGTATAGTCCAGCGGCTCGACCCGAAACCGAAGGGGGCAACTGAAATTCTTGATGGCATAGTCGTGACCCAGTTGGATGGCTTTCATGTTCGCCTCGAACAGGTGTTCCTTCCCCGCGAAGGTCCTCTTCAGCTGATCGCTAATGACGTCGTGGTCGATGTTGAGCAGAGCCGACAGCGCGCCTACGTAGGTGATATTCTTCATCAGGATCCGGGCCCGCGCGCTGGTAAACGCCTCGTTGCAGATTCTGGAGAGCGGAACACCCAGCAAGGTGATGTCGTTGCGCGCAAGCCGGTCCTCCCGGGGCCAGCTCGAGTCATACAGAAGGTATCCTCCCGAACTCACCTCATCCCGGTCCTGCAGGTAGGTCTGCGCGTTCATCGACACCATGATGTCGACGCGACCGGACCGTGAGACGTATCCGTCCTTGCTGACGCGAATCTCATACCATGTGGGAAGTCCCTGAATGTTGGACGGGAAGTAGTTTTTGCCGATGACGGGAACGCCCATGTGGAAGATGGACTTCATCAGCAGGCTGTTGGCACTGGAAGATCCGGTTCCGTTGACGTTCGCCACTTTAATGACGAAGTCGTTGGCGATTACGTCGTTACTTTTGAGCATGGGAGATCGGAGGCGTACGGGATGTTGAGCGTGAATTTCTGCATGTCCCAGGCGCCGGTCGGGCATCGTTCCGCGCACAGTCCGCAGTGCACGCAAACGTTCTCATCCTTGACCATGACTTTTCCCGTTTGGGGCAGAGCGGAGGAAACGTAGATGTCCTGTTCCTGGTTCATCGCAGGCGAGTTGAGCCGGTTCCGGATTTTGTCTTCGGATCCGCCGTCCGTGATGGTAAGGCAATTCACGGGGCAGACATCGATACAGGCGTCGCATTCGATGCATAGCTTGGTTTCGAATACCGTTTGGATGTCGCAATTGAGGCAGCGCTCGACTTCCTGGGCCGTTTGTTCCGCTGTGTAGCCCTCCTCGACTTCGATGTCGAGTTTTTCGAAGCGGTCCTTGAGCGAAACCGCGGGCATGTTTCGCCGAGCCGTCGGGTCGAAGTCATTGCTGTAGCTCCATTCGTGCAGGCCCATCTTCGTGCTGCCCAGGTTCATGGTGTGCGGGGGCCGCTCGGTCAGCGGCACGCTCCGGCAATAATTGTGGATGGAAATCGCAGCCTGGTGCCCGTGCTCGACAGCCCAGATGATATTGAGCGGGCCGAACGCCGCATCTCCACCGAAAAATACTTCCGGCCGCGTGGATTGCATGGTGACCTTGTCGACTTCCGGGACATCCCAGCGGTTAAATTTGATCCCGATATCCCGCTCAATGAAATCAAAGACATTTTCCTGGCCGATCGCGAGAATCACCGAGTCGCAGGGGAATATTTTTTCGCCGATCGTGGTGGAGCGCAGCTTTCCTTCCACATCTTCGTGCCACTCTACTTCCGTGAATCGGACCCCGGTCAGGTTCCCATTTTCGACCATGTATTCTTCCGGGGAGTAGTTGCAAATAATTTCAACCCGCTCTTCCACCGCGCCTTCCAACTCCCAGTCTGACGCCTTGAGCAAATTCATGGGCTTGCGGGCGATGACTTTCACTTCTTTGCCACCGAGCCGCAACGAGCTTCGGCAGCAGTCCATTGCAGTGTTTCCCCCTCCAATAATCACGCAGCGTTCGCCGATGGAGTCGGTGTGGCCGAAGGCGATTGATTCCAGCCACTGGATTCCGACGAATATCTGATCGGTCTCGTATCGGCCGGGCAGGTCCAGGTTGCGCCCCAGTGGTGCTCCGGTGCCGACGAATATGGCGTCGAAGCCTTCCGTCAGCAACTCCTTGAGGCTGTCGATGCCTTCGCCAAGCCGGAGGTCGACACCCATATCGACAATGGTGTTGATCTCCTCGTCGAGTACCCGGGCGGGAAGGCGGAACGTGGGGATGTTGGTGCGCATCAGCCCGCCGGTCTTCTTGAGTTTCTCGAACAGGACAATTTCATACCCGAGGGGCAGGAGGTCGTTCGCGACGGTGAGCGAGGCACATCCGGCGCCGATGAGGGCCACCCGTTTTCCGTTTTTTTGTTCGGGTACGATCGGCAGGCGATGGTCAATTTCGCCTTTGAGGTCGCCGGCCACGCGTTTGAGCCGGCAGATGGCGACGGGTTTTTCATCGACCCGGACCCGGCGGCATGCGGGTTCGCAGGGCCGGTCGCAGACGCGGCCGAGAATGCCGGGAAAAATGTTGGACTCCCGGTTTACCATGTAGGCGTCCGTGAATCGGCCCTGTGCAATGAACCGGATGTATTCGGGAACATCCGTGTGCGCGGGGCAGGCCCACTGGCAATCTACGACCTTGTGGAAGTAGTCAGGATTAGAAATATCTGTCGGTTCCACGGCAACAACTTATGGCGAAGCGAGCGCTTCAGCAATGATACGACAAGGCAGTTCATGAATGTCTACACAGTTCCTTTGCAGGCGAAAACAAAACGGGTTCTATAAAGGACCAACCTCGGATAAGCGAGAGAAAAGCATAGGGAGTGCCAAAGATCTAAATCCCGGGATCTGGAGAATACACTTGCGGGCCTCTCCGGTAGGCCCGTAGGATCCGCAGCGCCACAACAAGGCGCAAATAAACTTAATGAAAATCCACGAATATCAGGCAAAAGAGTTATTCCACGACTACGGGATTGTCGTGTCGCGCGGGGCGGTCGCGGAGACCGCTGCGGAGGTTCGCAAGCTTGCCGGCGAGGCGGGAGGACCTGTCGCGGTGAAGGCCCAGGTCCACGTCGGTGGACGGGGAAAGGCGGGCGGCGTCAAGGTTGCACAGACGCCGGAGGAGGCAGAGACCGCGGCGTCCGAAATTCTCGGACTCAATATTAAAGGCAGCATCGTACGAAAGGTCCTGGTGGAGCCGGCCTCTTCCATCGATCGGGAAGCCTACCTCGGTCTCATCGTTGACCGTGCAATTAAAGGTGTTACTTTCATCGCCAGCGCCGAGGGGGGCGTGGAGATCGAGGAAGTCGCCAGGACCCATCCGGAAAAAATCCTGCGTGTGGAGATTACCGATGGCGTATTTCCCGCGGATGCCGCCAGGACCCTGGCTGGAAATCTGTTTGAGGACCCGGCCACCGTGGAGCCGGTGACCGATATCATGGAGAAGCTTTTCCTGCTCTTTCTCGAGAAAGACTGCTCCCTGGCGGAGATTAATCCGCTGGTGGTTACGGTGAGCGGAGACGTTCTCGCCTTGGACGGGAAAATTAATTTTGACGAGAATGGTCTCTTCAAGCACGAGGACATCGAGGCGCTGCGGGATTTGAATGAAGAGAATCCAAGCGAAGTGGAGGCCAGAGAGAAAGGCCTCAGTTATGTCGACCTCGACGGGGACATCGGGTGCATGGTCAACGGCGCCGGCCTGGCTATGGCCACCATGGACATGATCAAGCTCTGCGGCGGCGAACCCGCAAACTTTCTGGATGTGGGCGGATCCTCCAATCCTGAGAAAGTCGTCAATGCGTTTCGCCTCATTCTAGGCAAGGGCGGCATCAAGGCCATTATGATCAATATTTTCGGCGGCATCACCCGCTGTGATGACATCGCCAGGGGAATTCTACAGGCATTCGAGGCCATCGAAATCGATGTTCCGATCGTGGTCCGGCTCAGCGGCACGAACGCCGTGGAAGGACGGGCGATGTTGGAAGGATCCCCCCTGATTCCCGCCGAATCCTTCTCCGGCGCTGTGAAAAAGGTGGTGGAATTGTCGGAAGGGAGCGCGGCATGAGTATTTTGATCGATGAATCCACTCGGGTCATTGTCCAGGGCATCACCGGGCGCGACGGATCGTTCCATGCCGGACAGATGCTGGAATACGGCACGCAGGTCGTCGGAGGCGTGACCCCCGGAAAAGGCGGCCAGGAAGTCCAAGGGGTGCCGGTTTTTAATTCGGTGAAAGACGCGAAAGCGGCTACCGGTGCCACCGCCAGCGTCATCTTCGTTCCTGCCCGTTTCGCTTCGGGCGCGATCCAGGAGGCTTGCGAAGCCGGGGTCGAACTCATTGTCGCCATCACCGAAGGCGTCCCGGTCATGGATATGATCAGGATTTATCATGCGGTGCACGCGGCCGGTTCGCGGCTGATCGGTCCGAATTGCCCGGGCGTGATCTCCCCCGGGAAATCCAAGATCGGCATTATGCCAGGTCACATCCACGAGCAAGGCAACGTCGGGGTCATTTCTCGGAGCGGCACGTTGACCTATGAGATCGTACACTCGCTTACGGCGCTGGGACGAGGACAGTCGACCTGCGTCGGGATTGGTGGAGATCCGATCGTCGGCACCAATTTCCAGGATCTCCTGCCCCTCTTCCAGGAGGATCCCGCGACCGATGCCGTGGTTCTTGTTGGTGAAATCGGGGGCGAGGAGGAAGAGAAAACCGCTGAATTTATCAGCCGGAACTTTTCGATGCCCTGTTTCGCCTACATCGTGGGCCACTCCGCGCCGGAAGGAAAGCGGATGGGTCACGCCGGCGCCATCGTGTCCGGCGGCAAAGGCACCGCGGCCTCGAAAACGGATGCATTCAACGCCGCCGGCGTTCCGGTGGCCAGGACGATCGACGAGTTGGCCGGAATGGTGAATGAAGGGTTGTAGGGAATTTTTGATTTTTGATTGGTGATTTTTGATCGCCTGGGTCCGAGAGTGAATAGCGAAACGAATGATTCTAATGACGCCGCCATGCTTTCCCGCGGCATACGCACGGCGATCGCCGGTGTTTCCGTGGCGGATCTCGCCGAGGAATTCGGGACTCCTACTTATGTGTATGATGTCGCCTTGATTAAACAGCGGATCGCGGATCTTGCGCCGTTTGATGTGATCCGGTATGCGCAGAAGGCGAATTCGAACCTGGCCGTGCTCGATCTGTGCCGCCGCAGCGGCGTTCTCGTCGACGCTGTGTCCGCCGGAGAAGTTTATCGCGCCTTCGCAGCCGGATACTCCGCGAAGGGAGAGCCACCGCCGATCGTATACACCTCGGACATCTTTGACCGCGAGTCGCTGGACTGCGTAGTCGATCAAGGGATCGCGGTGAATTGCGGATCCACGGACATGATCGACCAGTACGGCGAGCGGACGGGCGGCGGCGAACTCACCCTTCGCTTCAATCCTGGCTTCGGCCACGGGCACAGCAAGAAAACAAACACCGGGGGTGAACACTCAAAGCACGGCATCTGGCACGAAGAGGTGGAGGAGTGCCGCCGACGCACGGAACGCCACAATCTGAAGATTACGGGAGTCCATGTGCACATTGGATCCGGCGCAGATCTGGCGCACCTTGCCCAGGTGACGGACGCGGTTGAAAAGCTGGCGGTCCAGGTGGGAGATACGGTTCACACGGTAAGTTCAGGGGGTGGACTTCCCGTGCCCTACCGGGAAGGCGATCCAGTGATGGATGTGGGAGCCTACTTTGAACTTTGGGATGCCACGCGCAAGAGGCTGGAAGACCGGTTCGGCCACCCGGTGCGCATCGAGATCGAACCCGGCCGGTACCTGGTTGCCGAAGCGGGCTACCTGATTGCGGAAGTCCGGGCAGTCAAGCGCCAGGGGAATAACCCCTTCATTCTTGTGGACGCGGGATTCAACGTGCTCTCACGGCCTGTGATGTACGGTGCCTATCACCCGATGTCGCTTGCCCCGGCCGGGGATCCGGACCGTGTGGATGCCGATGTGATTGTCGGTGGCCCGCTTTGCGAATCCGGGGACATTTTCACCCAGGAGGAAGGCGGCGTGGTTCGTACGCAGACGCTTCCCGAAGCGCGGGTAGGCGATCTTCTCATCATCGAATGCGCCGGAGCCTACGGCTTTGTAATGAGTTCCAACTACAACAGCAAGCCGCAACCAGCGGAAGTCATGATCTCCCAAGGCAAGTCCTGCCTCATCCGCGACCGCCAGACCAACGCAGACCTCGTTCGCGGCGAGAGGATTCCACCGGCGTAACGCGCGGGTGCCGTAGCCCCTGTCCTGCAGGTTTCGCCTCCATCCGATCAAAAACTAAAATTAGAAATCGAAAATTCCCCTCACCCGTGAATCGAGCGACCATCGATCGCGAGGGCGGCTTCCCTGATTGATTCGGCGAGCGTCGGATGCGCGTGGACGATTCGGGCGATGTCTTCGGCGCTGGCATTGTATTCCATCGCGACTACTGCTTCGGCTACCAATTCGGAGGCGGTCGGCGCGATGATGTGAACGCCGAGAATTTCGTCGGTCTGTTTGTCTGAAATTAGTTTTACCATGCCCTCGTGGTCATCCATTGCCAGCGCCCGGATATTCGATTTTAGCGAAAACCGCCCGATTTTGTATTCCCGGGCCCCGGCCTTCAGTTCTTTTTCCGTTTCGCCTACCCAGGCAATTTCCGGGCTGGTGTAAATGACCCAGGGGATGGCGTCGTAGTTGACGCTGGTCTGCGCGCCGGCCAGACGCTCCGCGACCATGATGCCTTCTTCGGAACCCTTGTGCGCCAGCATCGGACCACGCACGACATCGCCGATCGCGTAAATGTGCGGCACGTTCGTTCGGCAATGGGCGTCAACCAGGATATCACCGGCCTCGTCGGTCAGTACGCCGATGTCGTCGAGGTTCAGCCCTTCCGTGTGCGGTCTTCTGCCGACCGCGACGAGAAGCTTGTCAACTTCCAGCGTATGATGCCCGTCGTCGTCCTCGTAATTCACGGACACGAGCCGGTCATTCGCCTTCGCTGAGATGACCCGCGCGTTCATGTGAATTTCCAGCCCCTGGCTGGTGAAGGTTCCATGGGCATACGCCGCAATTTCCTCATCGGTGAAGGACAGGAATTTGTCCATCGCTTCGAGAAGTACCACTTCGGAGCCCAGTCGCTTCCACACCGAGCCCAGCTCAACGCCGATCACGCCGGATCCGATGATGCCGAGTCGCTTCGGTACCTCTTGGAAATCGAGCGCGTGTGCCGAGTCGAGGATTTTATTCCCGTCCACCTTGACGGTGGGGAGATCGTTGGGTGAAGAGCCGGTTGCGAGAATGATGTTCGATCCCTTGATCGTCTCCTCCGGGCCCATCCCTTCGGGCGGAGTGATCTTGATGTGGATCGGATCCACCAGCGAACCATGGCCTTTGTACCAGGAAACATTGTGTTTCTTAAACTGCGATTCGATATTCTGCGCCAGGTTGCGGACGATGTTGTCTTTTCTTGATACCATCTGGTGCAGATCAAGACCCACGCCCTCGACCGAGATCCCATGATTGGCGAGGCGGTACTTCAACCGGTGATACTTGCTGGACGAATCGAGTAGTGCCTTGGACGAGACGCACCCGGCGTTCACGCAGGTTCCCCCCAGCGCGAAGCCGCCGTCTTTGCCCAGGTACTCGTCCACGCAGGCGGTCGAGAATCCGAGTTGCGCACACCGAATGGCGGCCACGTATCCGGCCGAGCCGCCTCCAATGATGACGATATCGAAAGAAGCCATTACACTTGAAGCAGGAGGCGTGCGGGGTCCTCCAGCGTTTCCTTAATTGCCACCAGATACAACACCGCTTCCCGGCCATCGACGATGCGATGATCGTAGGAGAGCGCCAGGTACATCATGGGCCGAATAACGACCTCTCCCTCCTCGGCGACGGGCCGCTCCGTAATGGTATGCATACCGAGGATGCCGCTTTGCGGCGGATTCAGAATCGGGGTGGAAAGCATCGATCCGAATACACCCCCGTTGGAGATGGTAAAGGTTCCGCCCTGCAGTTCCTCGATACGAATCTGGTTGGACTGGGCACGGCTACCGAAGTCACGGATCTGCCGCTCGATTTCGTGAAACGGCAACTGGTCGGCATTACGCAGCACCGGTACGATCAGCCCCCGGGTGCTGCTTACCGCAACGCCGATATTGCAGTCTCCGTGGTAAATGATGTCCGTGCCGTCTACCGACGCGTTGACCACAGGGTACCGCCGCAAGGCTTCTGCCGCCGCTTTTACAAAGAACGACATGAACCCGAGTTTTACCCCGTGTTTTTTCTCGAACTCCGCTTTGTACCGGTTTCGGAGATCGATCACAGGTTTCATGTTGAGCTCGTTGAAGGTAGTCAAAATGGCTGCCGCCTGCTGCGCTTCAACGAGGCGTTGCGCGATACGGGCCCGGATGCGGGACATCGGGCGCCTTTCGTCGGAGGCATTTTCGGCCCCGGGCTGCGGGGTGGAAACGGGCGGGGGAGAGACTGCCGAGGGCGGCGGCGTGGGCGCTTCGGATTCCGTGGCGTCCCGCGACTCCTGCAGGACCTCGAGGACGTCCGCTTTCGTAATGCGGCCCTGCCGCCCCGAGCCTGAAATCTTTCCGGTATCCAGCTCGTGTTCCTGGATTAATTTTCGGGCGGACGGGCTGATGCCCAGCTCGGGATCGCTTCGTTCCGCCGATTCAGATGGAGGCGGAACCGCCGCCGCTACTGAGGTGTTTTCCGGGACCGGCGATTCGATGACCGTGCCTTCGCTCATCAGGGCGATTACCTCGCCGCTCGTCACGGTCTCGCCTTCCTGCTTGATCAGTCTTTCAATCTTGCCGGATTCCCTCGCCGCCACCTCCAGGACAACCTTGTCGGTCTCGATGTCCGCAAGCTTTTCGTCCGTCCGCACTGCGTCCCCGGCGCGCTTGTGCCAGGTCATGATGGTGCCCTCTTCCACGGATTCCGGAAAGACAGGCGCTTTGATTTCAGCGGACATCAGCCGTTCCTCTCCTTATTTGGCAATAATCGTTTCAGATCGATTGGGTAAAATTCTGACGTTGGCAACGCGACCCAGCGTCAGCGCGTCGTCGAGAATGCGGCCCTGCCGCTCGGTGTGCTTGCGAATGTCTCCCCCCGCCGGCGCGGCGCTGGCGGCCCGGGAAACGCAGCGCGCCTGCTGCCCGGGCTGAAGACAATGCCGGACCTTGTGCTGAATCGAATACCACGCGCCCTGGTTTCGCGGTTCTTCCTGAACCCAGATGATGTCGGTCGTCCGCCCGTACCCCGTCAGGACTTCACCGAGGCGGCCTCGTGGGAACGGGTAGAGCTGTTCCACGCGTACGATCGCGATGTTTTCGATCTCCCGCTTTTCCCTCTCCTCCAGGATGTCGTAATACACTTTGCCGCTGCAGAGGAGAACACGTTCCGTAACCGCGGGATCGACCATCGTGTCCTCAATGACCAGTTGGAAGCCCGCGGAGGTCAGATCTTCCAGGGAGGAAAACGATCGTTTTCGTCGCAGGGTACTCTTCGGGGACATGATCACCAGGGGTTTTCGGTACCGGCGGATGATCTCCCGCCGCAGCAGGTGAAAAATCTGTGCCGGGGTGGTGGGGGTGGCAACCTGGATGTTGTCTTCCGCGCTGAGTTGCAGAAACCGCTCCAGTCGGGCGGAGGAGTGCTCGGGGCCCTGGCCTTCCCAACCGTGCGGCAGCAGAAGCACCAGCCCGCACAGCCGGCGCCACTTCTGTTCAGAGGAGCAGAGGAACTGGTCGATGACCACCTGCGCTCCGTTTACGAAGTCTCCAAACTGCGCTTCCCACACGACGAGTGCTTCCGGGTCGGTGGTGCTGTATCCGTATTCGAACCCGAGCACCGCCTCCTCGGAAAGGATCGAGTCCACGACCGTAAATTCGCCCAGGTTTTCGCCCAGGTTCCGCAGCGGGATGTAGGTGTCGCCGTTCCGCTGATTGTGGAGCACCGCGTGGCGATGGAAAAAAGTGCCGCGCCCGCTGTCCTGCCCGGTAAGTCGGATAGGCGCGCCGGATTCGAGAAGCGACGCATACGCGAGCGTCTCCGCGCAGCCCCAGTCCATCGGCAGCGCGCCCGCAATCATTTTCACCCGGTCGTCCATCAGTTTGCGGACCCGGGGATGAAGCTGGAAATCCTCTGGAATCGTGGTGATCAGGTTTCCGAGCCGCTTGACATCTTCGGATTTCAGACGCGTGTCGCATGCACTGTCCCAGGTGCCGTGGATGTAGTCGCTCCAGTCCGCGATATGGGGATAGTTCACCGTGTCGTCGATGTTCGGGGCCACATTTTCACCGGCCTCCAGTCTTGCCCGGTAGTCATGCACCATCGCGCGCACTTCCTCATCGGTCACAATGCCTTCTTGGATCAGTTGGTCGGCGTACAGTTCGCGGGTCGATTTGTGATCGCGGATTTTCTGGTACATCATCGGCTGCGTCGCCGCCGGCTCATCGGCCTCGTTGTGGCCGTGGCGACGGTAGCACACCAGGTCGATCAATACGTCTTTGTGATACCGGATACGCCAGTCGATCGCGAGTTGCGCGGCATAAACCACCGCTTCGGGATCGTCCCCGTTCACGTGGAGTATGGGCGCCTGGACCACCTTGCCGATATCGGTGCAGTAGAGCGTCGAGCGGGAGTCGAGCGGATTGCTCAGCGTGAACCCAATCTGGTTGTTCACCACGATGTGGATGGTGCCGCCGGTTGTAAAGCCACGCGTCTGCGCGAGATTAAACGTTTCGTAGACAACACCCTGCCCGGTAATCGCGGCGTCCCCGTGAATCAGAATCGGAATGACTTTCTCGCGCTCGTAATCTTTTCTCCGGTCCTGGCGGGCACGAACCGAGCCCTCGACCACCGGGTTGATGATCTCCAGGTGCGACGGGTTGAAGGCGAGGGCCAGGTGGAGGGGCCCGCCGGCCGTGCTCACATTGGTCGAATAGCCTTCGTGATACTTGACGTCGCCCGATCCTTTTCCCGCCGCCTCATATTTATTTTCGAACTGGAGGAAGAGATCCTTGGCCGTCTTGCCCATGATATTGACCAGCACATTCAACCGGCCGCGGTGCGCCATCCCGATGGCGATTTCTTTTACGCCGTTCCCGCCGCAGCGCTCGATCAGCGTGTCGAGCATCGGAATCAGGCTTCCTGCGCCCTCCAAAGAGAACCGCTTCTGGCCCGAATAGCGCGTGTGGAGAAAACGCTCCATCCCCTCCGCCGCGGTGATGCGCCCCAGCAGCTCCTTTCGGACCTCGGGCGGATGGGAAGAGGAGGCCCGGGTTCGCTCGAGCCGGTCGCGGATCCAGTTCCGCTGCTCAAGGTTGTTGATGTGATTGTACTCGACGCCGATGCTCCGGGTATAGGTCTGTTTCAAAACCTGGATGATGTCCCGCAGCGGGGCCTCTGTCGGTCCCCACATCGTTCCGCAGTCGAAAACGGTGCCGAGATCGTCGTCGGACAGGTTGTGCTCTTCCAGGGTCAGTGCCGCGGGCTCCTCCTGTGCCCGGATCTGGATCGGATCGAGCTTCGCCGCCATGTGGCCGTGAATCCGGTACGACATGATGAGTTCCCGGACTCCGGACTGCTTCTCGGCCGGGATGGCATCGCCGGTTCCGGATGGCGGCGCCACTTGAGTTTCGTGACGCACCGGCGCCGGTCGCGGTACCGCAACTGTGGTGTTCTCCGTCGGCTGAGGCCGCGGGGCCCGGCGCGAAGGTTCACGACCCAGTTGTTCGAAACAAGCCCTCCATTCTTCCGGCACCAGATCGGGATCCCGGAGATAGTCATCATACAGACTTTCGATGTAGGGCGCGCCAAGGGAAAAAAGGTGGGCTGTATCCATAAATTCTTTATTCATAACGCAAGCCTCAGAGGATCCGCCAATCTTTAAGGGATTCTTCAACATACTGTACACGAAATTGTTCGAATCTCAGCACAAAGCCGAAAACAATTTCAGGTCTTTCCCGGGCGTGTCGTCGACACCGGCGGGTGCAGGTAAAGCGGTTCAAGCGGTTCGGTCGGAATTCCCCGGCTTTTCCTTTCCGCGGAGACGCGCGCGACATGGATCGCCTCCGGAAAGCAGTGGCGGGGATGCCAGGTGTGCGTGGTGAATGATTCCCGGGGTAGGACGGATTCCAGTTGGCCGAATTGGGGACTCACGAAAATTGTATCGTCCGGCACCGAACCGGGAAACGAACTGGACTGGATAACGCGCCACTGGTCCTGATTCGACGTACCTTCACTGCCTGCTTCAAAGCAACCGATCCACACGGAGTTCCGCCTTGCGTCGCCCACCACGGCGATGGGACCCGTGATCCCTTCGGACTCGCGCAGCCCGAATGCGATCGCAGCGCCGCTGCTGACGGCGTACACGGTTCCGGCGCCCGGCAGGGCAAAGGCCCGTGCCGCGGAGTGGGCAATCCGGAGAGCGGAAAACGTTCCCGGGCCCCGGCCGATAATAAACGACTCGATTTGGGCTGGATCGACGCGCGTCGTTTCAAGGAGCGAAGACAGTTGCGTAAAAGTCTCACGGCCCGGTCCATTCGCCTGCGGCCAGCCGCAAGCTCCGAGTTTGCGTTCCCCGTCCATCAGCGCAAGACTTGCGCGCGCGGAAGAGAGTTCGAAGGTCAGGGAAATCATAGGGGTGACCCCGGGTCGATGCGGACCCTGCGCTCGTCCTCGGTGTCCCCCTGCGATATCTTCACCCGAATCGTCCGACGAGGGAGGATTTCTTCCGCGCGCTCCGCCCATTCAATCGCGGTGATCCCGCGTCCGTCCATGGTTTCTTCGAGGCCGAAGTCGATCGCTTCTTCCGGCGATGCGATGCGGTAAAGATCTACGTGAAAGAACGGCGTCACTCCGCGATATTCGTTAACCAGCGAAAAGGTCGGGCTGGTTACAGGCTCCCGTACTCCCAGGGCCTCGGCAAGACCCTGCACGAAGCAGGTTTTGCCGGCGCCGAGATCCCCATACAGCGCAACCACCGCACGATCCGAAAGTGTCCCGCCGAGTTCTTCGGCGAGGGCGCGCGTTTCGTCCGTACTGGACGTCCTGATTGTTTTGGCTCGATTCACTGGGATCTCAATAGGAGGATACCCATATTTGCACAGATTCAGTCGAGCGGGGAGATTTTCGGACCGCCCGTCCGCGCGGAATATTCTTCCAATCCCCGGAGAAAGACTCCAAGGATTGGGGTATGGATATTTCGGTAGTCGTTCCGGTCTACAATGAAGAGGACAGCGTCGAGCCCCTGTGCCGGGAACTGCTCGGCGCGCTGTCCGGCCTCGGCAAAACTTATGAAATCCTGCTCGTGGACGATGGAAGCGCCGACGGGACCTGGGCCCGGCTGGTGGAGTTGCGCGATCAATTCCCGGGTATCGGGCTCATTCGATTCCGCCGGAATTTCGGCCAGACCGCCGCGATGAGCGCCGGTTTTCACCAGGCGCGCGGCGATGTCATCATCACGCTCGATGCGGATCTACAGAACAACCCGGCTGATATCCCCAGGTTGTTGGAGAAAATGGATCCGGACGTCGATGTCGTCAGCGGCTGGCGCAAAGACCGCAAGGACAGGTTCCTGGATCGGAGGCTTCCGTCCATCCTGGCGAACTGGGTCATCAGCAAGATTACCGGGGTAGGAATTCACGATTTCGGATGCACGTTGAAGGCGTACCGGAGGGAAGTGATTCAGAACGTTCACCTCTACGGCGAGATGCACCGCTTCATCCCGGCGCTTGCGTTCTGGGTCGGCGGCCGGGTGGTAGAGGTCGAAGTCAACCATCGCGCGCGAAAATACGGCACATCGAAGTATGGACTTGCCCGGACCCTGCGGGTGGTTCTCGATCTGATTACGGTGAAATTCCTCATGCGGTACAGCACCGGGCCAATCCAGATCTTCGGAAAAATCGCGGTGATGTTTTTTCTTCCGGGACTCCTGATGCTTGCGCTGATGATTGTTGCCAACCTGTTCTATCACATGGGTATTACGAACCCCGCGGAAGACATGATCAAACGTCCGTTCTGGGTGATGACATGTTTCTTTCTCATCTTCATGGGGATGCAATTCATAAGCATGGGCCTGCTGGCGGAGATGCAGGCGCGCACCTACCATGAGTCGCAGGGGAAACCAATTTACGTGGTACGCGAGTCCCTGGAGCCTTCTTGTTGAACATCGAGCATTGAACGTCGAAAATCCAACATTGAAGTGAGGAACCTCCCACTCTGACTTCGATGTTCAGTGAACCGATATGGAGTTTTCAACGACAACGATGCATCCCGCCGCGATAACCGGATACATCCTCATTCTCCTCGTCGGACTGGGCGTTGACGTTTTCTTCTTACTTCGGATGCGGAGGCGTACGTCGATCTGGCCGCGGCGCGCCCGCCATTTTCTGCGACGAAGGGTGGTCGCCCACGACCTGCTGGTTCTGCTTGCCGTCACGTTCGGGCTCTATGTATCGGTGTCCGCCATTCTGCTCTCTACCGGGTGGGCCGACCGGCTGTACCGGTCGACTCAGTTTATCATATACAGCTTTACCTTTCATTGGACTGTGATCGTTTGCACCGCGATTCTGCTATCTGTACGGGGGGTCCCGTGGCGAGCGGCGTTCGGCCTGCACCCGTCCAGATTTTTGGCCAGTATTCGGACGGGTATTGTTGCCTACCTTGGGATGATGCCGGTGGTGTTCGTATACATGCTGCTGTTCAACCTTCTGCTTCATACCCTGGGTCAGGACATCGGCATGCAGGAGGTGGCGGAAGTGCTGGCCGGGGATGGACCGTTGCTTTCCAGAATCTACATGTTTTTTATCGCGATCGCATTGGCCCCGGTCGCGGAAGAGTTGTTCTTTCGGGGCCTGCTGCTTCCGACGATGGCTCGCAAATTCGGACTTTCCCGGGCGATCCTCGTCACGTCGGTTCTCTTTGCCGCGGTTCATCCTCATCTTCCGGCCCTGGTGCCCCTGTTCGTGGTGTCCGTTTTTCTCTGCGTTGCCTACGCCTACACAAATTCGATCGTGGTGCCTATCGTCATGCATGTGCTCTTTAATGGTGTGAATATTCTGTTGCTCCTGGCACAATGAGCCGGGAGCAACAGAACATGCAGCGTCGTCTTTCAGATCTCGGCGAAATCGAACTCATATCCCGCCTACGCGCCCTGGTGCCGGAGTCGCCGGGAGTGCGTATCGGTATCGGCGATGATGGGGCCGTCGTTTCCGGTTCCGGAGATCAGGAAACAGTGTTGACGTCGGACGCGGTGATCGAAGGGACTCATTTCACCCGGGCCGATCCGCCCAGCGAAGTCGGGCACAAGGCTGTGGCGCGCGTCCTGAGCGATCTCGCGGCGATGGGCGCGGAGCCGGAATGGTGCCTGGTCAACCTGGTCGCGCCCGGGAACCTGGCCGTATCCTACGTCGAAGCGCTTTACCGCGGGATGGCGGCGACCGCTTCCAGGAGCGGTCTCGGGATCGTGGGCGGTGATTGTTCGCGTAGTGAACCCCTGTCCCTGCATTGTTTCGCCACCGGGTCGGTTGCCGCGGGGACGGCGATGTTGCGGTCCGGGGCCCGGGATAGTGATGCCGTATTCGTCACCGGGGAACTGGGCGGTAGCGGCATGGGGCGGCACCTCCGTTTCGATCCCCGCATTCCGGAAGGGAGATGGCTTCGAGAATGGGGACAGGTCACGGCAATGATCGACGTAAGCGACGGATTGGCGACGGATGCGGCGCATCTTGCGCAGGCGAGCACCGTCGGGATCGTCATCCGTGCCGCCGATCTGCCCGTATCGGATGACGCGCGCCGGATGGCGGGGGATCATACGGCAACTCAGCATGCGCTCTGCGATGGTGAGGATTTTGAGCTGCTCTTCACCGTGGGCGCCGACGCGGCAAACGATTTACCGGACGCCTGGTCTAACGCCTTTGAAACCCGGTTGACCAGGATCGGGGTTTGTGACGGTGACCCGGGCGCTTTGACGCTGGAGCGCGAGGACGGGATCGTTGAATCTCTTGGATCCGGAGGGTTTGATCACTTCAAGTGATTTCGTAAATCCAGTGCGGAAACTTGCACCGAAAGATCCGGCGACGTATGAATGGTTGAACGCAATCCAGAATCAGGAGAGGACAGACCATCCACCTCGAGGAAGCCATTGTCGAATCTCAGGACGAGTACCAGGGCGGGTACCGGATCCTGTGCATGGAATCGCCGCACATTGCGGCCGAAGTCCGGCCCGGCCAGTTCGTGCATCTCAAGATCCCCGATCTAAACGATGCCCTGTTGAGACGCCCCTTCAGCGTGTTCAAGGCCGACGACCGGCGATTGACACTTCTTTATAAGGATATCGGGAAGGGCACCCATAGCATGACCCGCCTGGCGCCCGGAGATGCCGTCAGCCTGATCGGACCACTCGGCACCCCGTTTCCAAGACATGAGGAGGGTTCCTATCCGGTGTTGGTCGCCGGTGGGTACGGCATGGCAGCGCTGTACCTTGTGGCTCGTGACCAGGAAGTTCGGGGAACCGCTTTTTTCGGGGGCGCGGCGGACCAGGATATTTTGTGCGTCGACGAATTTGAAGAAATTGGCTGGCAGGTGATCGTCACTACCGTGGACGGTTCCCTGGGAACGCGCGGGCTGGTTACCGATGCGTTGGACCCATGGCTGGCGTCGGAGAAGAAAAGGTTGCGGCCGGAGTTTTTTTCCTGTGGACCGAACGCGATGTTGCAGGCGGTTGCCGGGCGGGCCCTGGAGAACCAGTGGACGGCATGGATCTCCATGGACCGAAGCATGGGGTGCGGTGTCGGTGCCTGCCTTACGTGCGTTCAGAAAGTCAAAGCGAGGAACGGAGAAGGTTGGGCGTGGGCTCGCGTATGCACGGAGGGCCCGGTGTTTGAGGCGAAAGAAGTCGTGTGGGACGATGATGTAGATTCCTGATGGATTTATCGGTACAGATTGGTTCGTTGAGGATGAAGAACCCCGTGACAGTTGCGTCGGGTACGTTCGGGTATGGACCGGAGTATGGGGAGTTGATCGACATCAACGGGCTTGGGGCGATTGTCGTGAAGGGAATCGCCATGGAGCCCACGATGGGGAATCCAACGGACCGAATGTTTGAAACCGAGAGCGGCCTCATCAATGCGATCGGGCTGCCCAATCCCGGGTTCCTGGGGTTCGTGGATAAATACATGCCTTTTTTGCGCCGCCATGAAGTTCCCGTCATCGTAAACATCTGGGGACGCACCGTGGAGGAGTACGAGCGGATCGCAAAGGCGTTCGACACCGTGGATGGGGTTCATGCGTTGGAACTCAATGTTTCGTGCCCCAATATCAAGGAAGGCAGCGCGATGTTCGGGACCTGTGAGACATCGTTTCGCCGCGTGGTTGAGGGGGTGCGAAAGCAGACGAAGCTGCCGCTGATTCCAAAACTCGCTCCCAATGTCACGGATATCCGGATTTTTGCCCGCGCCGCGGAGGAGTGCGGCGCGGACGCGATCTCGTTAATTAATTCCATCCCCGCGATGGCGATCGATATCGAAACCCGGCGGCCCCGCATTGCAAATGTAACCGGTGGTTTGACGGGTCCAGCCATCAAGCCTGTCGCTCTCAAACTGGTGCGGGATGCGGCGTCCGTGGTGTCGATCCCGGTGATTGGCATGGGGGGTATCTCTTCCGCTGCGGATGCACTGGAATTCATTATCGCGGGGGCCTCCGCCGTGGCAATCGGTACCGCCAACTTCGTGAACCCGAATACCGCGCTCGCAGTGATTGACGGGATTTCCACCTATTTCGAGACCCACGGGTTGTCTGCCATCTCGGAACTCCGCGGCACACTGAGATCATGAAGATTCGCCGCATGGCCACGCCCGCAGTCTGGGCTGTTCTCCTGGCGGGTAGTGTCTGGTGGTGCACATTCGTTCCGTACTCGCCTTCTCTCATGCTTCGTCCGATCCCGCATGACGCGGCATTCCTTTCGGTGCATCGGGATGTCCTCGAACGCTGGGACGACGTGGCATCGAACGATTTGGTGCGGCGGGCTGTTGAATCGGCCGGTTGGGAGCTGGATTACGAGGATGGAGTCCTCGCGGCGCAGGGGTTGTTTCAGCGACTCGGGGTTCGCGACGTGGCGGCGGCCTATGTGCCGTCTTCCGCTTTCCGGGAAGAATCTGCCTGGATTGCGGTCGGCTGGCTCGGGGGGCGTAGCCAGATTTCCCAATGGGCTCTTCGCCTTGGAAATGATCCGTCGCTCGAAACGATCGATCTGCCGTCGGGCCGAACTGCCTGGCGGCTGCGGATCCCGGAGTTTGGAGATCGCGAACTCGGTATTGCATTTGTTGAGGGAATGGTAATTGCCGTTGTATCGCGGGACTGGAATGCGATTGCCGGTTTGGTGGACTGCTACGATGGTCTGCGCCCCCGTATTCTGCACACGTTTACCGCGGAAGCAGAGCAATGGGTGATGTCAGGGGCGGGTAGGGATCGGGGCTGGTTTCGAAAGTTTCCCAGCGAGGCATGGCTCCTTGAGATTCAGGCGTTTGAGAGGGACGAGATTCGACTTTCTCTTCGATGGACAGGCACTCCGGATGTCCTCGTTTCCAGGGTGAGTGTGCCTGTGGAAAGTGAGCTGTCAGCCTGGTTCGACAGGATTCCTCGGGCATTTTGTGTTTCACACCCGGCCCTGCTGCGGGCGATGCACCAGGGCGCCGGCGCGTTCCCGATCCATTCCCTGTTACAACCGATTAGTTCGGCGGCTGGAAGCGATTACCTGTATTTTGTGGCAACCGGTGGTGAGTATGGGGGGCGCGTATCGGGGCTGAGGGTGCCGGCGCTTTTTGCCTGCTTTCCTCTGTTTAATGGGATTGAGCCTGAGGCAGTAGCGGGATCCGTATTGCAGCAGATTTCCGAACGATCCGGCGTGGATTTGTGGTTTCGCCCGGACGAGATCGCAGGCATGCCCGTTTCCGTTATTGAATCGGAGGATTCCTCTTCTTATGGTCGCTTTGCCGATGGAGAAAAATCGGTCTGTTTCCGACTCGGTCGTTGGCTGATATTCTGTTCGTGCCGGGATGCGTTTCAACGGCTCGCCGAGCGGCAGATCTGGGCGGGTGCGGCAGGGCCGGAATCGAAATCCCGTGGCATTCTCCTGACGGAAGCCATTGGAGGAGAAGATTGTTTGGCGGTGGGCTGGGCCGAGCTGGGCCCTGCTATGAAATCGCTGCGGAATCTACTCGCAGTTTTTGCTCTGTCCCAACAAGGCCAGTCTAGCGGCGGGGATCGGGCCATGGATCTGTACCGGGTCGTCCGGGGGGCATCGGAAGCGCTTGAAGCCTTCCGAATCCTGCGGGTTCGAGCTGTTCCCGAGTCTCCGTTCGTAGCGTTCGAGGTAGAACTGAAGCAATGAGTGCCGAAAAATTCGACCCGGTGGAAAGACGTGCGCCGGCGGGCGCACGCCGCGTCATTTCCCTGGCGATCGCTACCGGCTTCGGACTGGGGTACAGCCCCTTCGCTTCAGGTACGGTTGGGACACTTCTGGGCATCGGATTGGTGGGCCTGATGCAGTGGATCCCTGGATTGATATTTCAAAGCGCGGCCGCGCTTGTCCTGACTGTCGCTGCGATTCCCTTTTGTCATGATGCGGAAGCTGTGTTCGCCCGCAAGGACGATGGAAGAATCGTGGCGGACGAGTATTTGACGTTTCCCATTTGTATGCTGGGCTTGCCGTTCTCGCCGGCGATCGTGGTCATCGCATTTCTGACCAACCGGGCTTTCGACATCCTGAAACCGCCGCCCGCGCGCGCTTTACAGCGGATTGAAGGCGGTCTGGGGATCGTCATCGACGATGTGGTCGCCGCGCTGTACAGCCTGGCTGCCAATCACATCCTTTTTCGGACCCTGATCGCTTGAAAAAGAAAACGCCCGGGAAGTGATCCCGGGCGTTCAGGAGTAGTTTACCTATTCGGCCAACCGAGCGGATCAGTTGCCGCCGTATACAACATGCGCCCCGCCGTACGTGCAAATCGGATCCTGCCCAACATCGCCAATGACGTAGATAAATCCAGAGGGTTCGGTCATCGTGGAAAATTCGTGCTTCAGGTAGGCATCGAGGTCGGTTCCATCGACAGAGTCGCCGTTCGTTTTGCCGGCTTCCATCGCGTGCTGGGTTTTGGCGGTGTGGATCATTCGCAGGTTGTTCACGCACATCGCCTCCTGCGAGTTGTCGCGGGCATGGAACAAACTAGGCATCGCTATCGTGACCAGCATTCCAATGATCGCGACCACGATCATTACTTCCACCAGTGTGAACCCTCTTTCGTCATTGTGTCTTGTGCGTTTCATGCGTTGTTTGCTCCGTATCGTGTTGTACCGTGCTTTTTTTTATTTAATCAGTTTATGCGTTGCTTTCTTGCAAGAACGAGAGCAGATAGTGTGCCTAACTCGTTGATTTGCAGTCAGCGGCACTCGCCTCAAGGTGTCGCATGTCTCGTTAGTATCATTTGTTTGTTCTCGGGGAAGATCCGCCTGTGCTCTCGAAAATGAACGATCGGTATTCCCGGTTAGAAAATCTGTTCCCTTGTTTTTCATGATTCTGGCGAAAAACCACAGGAATTCTGATACCAGGCTTGCTCTGTGCGTCATGTGAGTTCCGATCGATGAATTTGAGCCTCCTGAAATCCGGGTAAGATTTGCTCATTTTGTAATGCGCCGGCGGATTTGATGGGATTCAAAATCCGCGGCCCGATCCGAGTCCAAGCGTGGCTGTCATTTTTGATAATTTAACCGGGGAATTACCGCTGATTTTCTGAATCTGGGCCTTCGAAGCGATTGCCCGGAGAATTTTGCCTAGTTAGCACGGGATCTGCTGAGAAAGACGCAGTGAGTCAGAAAGGGTCGAATACCAAAGCGAGCATATGATAGCAAAACGTGAAGAAAAAATCGGGCTGCGACGGGGTCTCAGTGACATCGTCGCGGTGGACGTTGCCACATCGGGTTTGAAACTTGTCCGGATGAAGCGTGCGAAAGAAGGGTTGACCATAAGTGCAGTGGGTCAAATTCCGGTTTCGGAGCTGCCGGACGTGGATGATTCGAATGAGGAAGAGCGGAGTCGTATCGCGTTACCCAAAGTTTTTAGGGCGAAGCATTCAGCATTGTCGGTCACGTCGTCACGGGCGGTGATTAGGCTGCTGAATTTGCCTGGGTTCTCTGAAAAGTCTCCGAACGCAGAAAACACGGTTCGGGAGAATGTTGGATTGGAGGATGGGTTTCGTCTGGGTTACTCGGTTGGGGGTCCGCAACGAGGCAAATCGGAAGTGAACCTGATCGCGGTGGGCCTTCCCGAAGAAGATGCGACGAGCACCTTAGAGATGTTGGGCGGCGGCACTCCCGCGCCGATATCGGTCGAGGTCTCCGCGCTCTCGGCGGCGACGGGGTTTGCATTATCGGTTGCTCCCCGATTCTCAAAGGCCGTTGTGGGCTTAATTGAGGGCGGATCCAGGGTGACTTGCCTTTCGATCTTCTCTCAGTCTACGCCGGTGCTGCTGCGAAAGTTCGAATTTGGCAGCGAAGATATCCTGAACCGGATTCAGCGCGATTTTGGTGTAGATCGGGAAACATCGGAGAACATGATTGGTGAATCATCCTTTGATCTTTCCGCATCGGTGGAGGGCGCGATGAAAGGATTCATTCGGCAGCTTGCGATTTCGCGTGAGTTCGTGGAGCGCCGGGTTGGCGCATCGATTCAGGCGTGGTTCGTCACCGGTGGACTCTCTTTGATAAGTGACTGGAAACAAAAGATTTATGAGTCGGTCGGCAGGCCTGTGGAGGTCTGGAATCCCTTTGAAAATCTCTTCATGGTTCCAGGAACGGTACCCGCGGAATTGAAGGGCCAGGAGGTCCGATTTTCCGCCGCCGTCGGAGCAGCCATGGGCGCCTTGGAGGATGCATGAGTGTACGCGTAAACCTGCTGCGACCGGAAGAGATAAAGCAGCAAAATTCAGTCAATCGTGAGGCCATGCTCCGGATGGCGGGCATGGTCGGGGGCGCCGCGCTGGCCGCTGCCGTGATTTTTCTGTTTTTCCAATACCGGAGCGTGATCGGCGGTTTTTCCAGGGCACAGAAGGATTTTGCGGCGATCGAGACGGATTACAACCGGGTGAATGCGATGCAGGAATCCAGCAGCTTGAATCTCCAGTATGTTACTGAACTGGAAAGTTGGACCTCATCCAGGATCCGTTGGGACGAATCCCTTTTTGCGATCCAATCGTTGGTTCCGACAAATATTCAACTGACCCGGATGTCTCTTCATGGTGAGATCAAGGCTTCGAGTGCTGCGCCGCCCAAGGATGACGAACCGGTGACTCCGGCCCGCCTGTTCACGTTACGACTTGAAGGCAAGGCAAAGGGAGACCTTTCCGACCAGGATGTGATTCGGTTCGTGGGCGGGATTGGCCTGGATGAATCCCTAGAATCGTGGCTTGCCAAGGTGAACCTCGTGGGTCTGCAGCTCGCACCCCATGCGGGAGCGTCCGGCAACGGCCAGTCAGAGCGTACGTTCCGGCTGAACGCTACTAGCGGAGAGAGATTGATGCGATGAACATACAGAACTTATCCAAAGAACATAAGCAATACTTCGCCTTGGGCGGGATTGTCGTAATTACGTCGATTTTTGCGGTAGGCAACTTTGTGCTGATGCCGATGAAGGCCAAGTGGACCAACGCCCGAACAGAATTCGAAGCACTTCGGAGCAATGTGGTTCAGGCGCGCCGAATGGTCAAAAACGAGCGCAATATCCAGGCGAAGCTTGCTGAATCCAACAACGTGCTGCAGCGGGCTGCCGGCGAGTTTTTGCCTGACACGTACAACCCGCTTTCCTGGGCAACCCAGAAAATGTACACCCAATCCCGTATCGTCGGCGTCGAAATCGCGTCAGTTTCCGAGGTGGGTGGCCCGATATTGCTACAGGCTCAGACCAAGGACGGCCATCGTGCTTTTGGCTCCTATTCTGTGCGGGTGATCACGGAATGCAGTTTCGAGCAACTCAAGGCCTTGGTTCACGCCATGGAGGAAAGCAATCCCTACTTGTCAATTACCGGCTTGACGGTGGATTCCCGGCAGAACAAGCCGGATGAGCACAGTATCAACATGGTGATTGAATGGCCGATTTGCCTCAACACCATTGCCATCGAGAAATTTGCCGAGAAAAAAGAGGTGAACCATGGATAAAAAAACCAAATATTCCTTGATAATTTTTCTTGGTATCTGCGGGTTTACCCAGTATTCTGCCGCCGGAGTAGAGGGTTCCACGATCGAAAGGATGTCGGTTGCGGTCGAAGAGGAGATTCTTTCAAGGGACGCAATTGACGATGCGACTGCTGGATCCGCGGAGGCTGATTCAAACCCGCCGAGGGATCCATTCTGGCCCGTTGGTTATTGGCCGGAACCTAGTCAACCCGTAGTGGTTGGTGATGAGAGTGCTGTCGAGCCAGAGGTTATCGATGGGGCTCCGGTAGATTTCGTCGCTCTTTCCTTGGAAGAACAACAGCTGATTAAGTCCAAGATGAGAATTGGTGGAATACTTAGCCAGCCCAGCGGATGTATCGCTATCATTAACGAGCAGCTCTTGAAAGAGAGAGACACGCTTCAGCTTGAAGCGAATGGCAGAAAATACGAATTTTTGTTGAAGACGCTGACGACAAAGCGTGTGATTTTAGAGTCGCTGTCCGACTGAGCCCGCCGGTTCGACAGTGCTTGAGATCAATTTTTGTTGAGGGTACGAAGAACCGCATTCATTGAAGAGGAGTCCATGAAAATCAGACTACTGATGGCGGGCATCGCACTTACCGGTGTGCTCGTTGCATTGAACCACATCTCGTTTGGTCAGACCGAAGAGCTGCCTGACGTTCCAGTGACCGGAGTCGTTGAAGAAGCGACCATGGAGGAGGAAGCCGTCGAGGATGCCCCGGTCGTTATCGAGTCGGGTATGCGTGCCGATATCGAAGACGTGGAAATTGAAGAGGGGCCCGGGGGCGAAGACATGATCACGATATCCCTCGACAACGCTCCATTGGCGGACGTCGTTCGAATGTTCAGCAGGATTTCCGGTGCGAATATTGTCGCGGGAACGAATCTTCAGGGGTCGGTCACCGCCAGTATGCACGGTGTGCCCTGGCAGCCTGCTCTGGGGGCAATCCTTGATTCCGTAAACCTGGTTCTGGTCGAAAAGCAAAACAGCATTTATTCGATCATCTCCAAGCGGGATCTTGCTGCTGAGCCCGTGCAGATGGAAACAATCTTTCTGAACTATACGTCCGTATCCAACGTGGTGCCGGTCGTACAACGGATGCTCGTCGCTACCAACGGCTCGGTGTCCGCATTTCCATCCGCCAATGCGTTGGTCGTCCAGGAGACCGCATCGCGCTTGAGTGCGATACGGGGAACGGTGAAGCAAATCGATAAGCCTCGTCCACAGGTCTACATCGAAGCGAAATTCATAGAATTGAACGACACGGCCATCGAGAATCTGGGCGTCAATTGGCAGGTGCTCCAAGGATACACCGTCGGAGTAAAGCCCTCTGGAACCTACTCGAAGGGGCGCGTTCGCGACATTAGCGACACCACGGTCACGGATGCTTCGATCGAAAACCGAAGGACCCGGACGTCAACGTCCACACTCGGCCGCAGCGATGTTAGGTTCGATTCCAGTGGTTCGCTCGAAAATTCCGATGGCAGCTTTAATGCGTCGTTGGTCGGCCGCAATGCAATTCCCATCGTGACCCGGGACGAAACCGCCGAGCCGCCCACTTTCGTTACCGAGCTTCAGGATATCCGTCCCGTGTTCGAGAATTTGTCGGATAGTGAGAACGAGACGATCTCCGAGGCCATCGACACTGTTTCCAAGACTTCGTCTCGTTTGGATTCGGACGTCACTACACGACTTCTGTCGGCGATTCTGTCGGCGGACGAGCTCGCGCTAACGCTCAGCGCGTTGAAAGAAACCGATGGTGTGGAAGTGGTATCCAATCCGAAGATCATCGTGGCCAATGGGGAAACCGCCAGGATTCATGTAGGGGTGAACCAGCCAAACGTGACCGCGGTGCCCCAGGGGGATACCGGCGACCGGTTCGCATACGCTCTGGATTCCGCCCTGCCATACATTGAAATCGGCGTAAAGCTCGATGTCACTCCGACCGTTAACACGGAGGAAAACATCACGGTGAAAATCATACCGGAGCTAAGCCGGAAACTGGGTGACCTCGAGGTCGGTGGCGCGATCGGCATAAGCTATCCCATTACTTCGATCCGAAAAATCGAGACTGAGTTCCAGATTGAAGGCGGAAAGACCGTGGCTATCGGCGGCCTGACCGAGACGAATGACGTCGATTCGCGGAATGCCGTGCCGGTCCTGGGGAAAATCCCTGTGCTTGGGAAATATCTCTTCAGTCACAAATCTATAAAGAGGGTGCAGGACGAAGTGATTATCTTCGTGACGGTGGGGATGGCCAGTCCGAATACGCTGGGGGAAGTTTCGGGAATTCCTTCGGAAGCGAGCCTGATTCATCGGCACCTTGCCAACCAGGCAGCGGACGAGATGGGCGAATACTCCGAGTAAATCCGCCGGTTCGATACGGCAATCATTCTAAATAGAACCTGCGGGCGCACAAACGCCCGCAGGTTTTTTTTATCCAGGAGCGCATTACGCGCGCCCCACGTGGACCGCACTTCGGCGCTTCGTGAATCTACCGGGCGGATGAATGACGGTTTGTTGCCGTGGCTGAGTCGAGGCACAAATCCTGCTTATTCAGAGTGACATTCTCACCTACCACCAAAGGATCTGCCAGTCTTGAGAGAAATGATTCGAAATGGCGAATGGCGTCACACCGCCCTTGTTCTCGTACTTCTCGTGCTGGGAGGACTTGCTGCGAAGTACGTCATATCGGTCCTTGCGGTACACCTGCCCATCGCAACCGATGAGGCGTCGATCTCGCGCCTGACGTTCGCCGCCATTGCGCTGATTTCCGGGTTTCTCTTTCTTGTCGGCGCATTCGGAATATGGGCGATTCAGTCCACGGTCGCCAACGAAGGGCGCAAGCAAATCGGGCGGCTGGTTGACGACATGGATTATCTGACCGACGGGATGATTGTGGTTGACCATGTCGGCACTGTAAATGGAATGAATTCCGCTGCGCGGACCTTTGCGGCCCACTCGGATACAGAGGAGATCCGGATCGACGACCTGTTCCCCTGCCTCACGTTCGAGGATGTGGAATCCCTTCTGTTACCAAACCGATCGATGGAGGTGGAGCGCGTCCTCCGCAGCGGGCAGGCGCTCTACAGTCTCCGGTTCCGCTCCCAGCCGTCCCAGGACATGAATGTCATTGTGGTCAGCGATGTCACGGCGATGAAATCGCGGCAATTGCGTGATATGCAAATCAGCCACTTTCAGCTCATCGGCCGGATCGCCCGGGGCGTGGCGCATGATTTTAATAATTTGCTGTGCGCGATTTCCGCGAACGCAGCGCTGATCGACCGGCCTGCCGTTGTGGAGCAGATAGGACGGGAAGCGATCGACACCATCGTTGATCAATCCACGCGGGGAGCGGACTTGGCGCACCGGCTTCTTCAGCTCAGCGGCATGGAATCGGAAGGCGTACCGATGGAACAGGTCGGCGCACACGCGGAGCAGGCGGTTGACCTGGTTCGGATCGCCCTTTCATCCCTCTGGAGTGTGCGATTCGAAACGGAGGATAAGCTTCCGGAAGTGCCCATCACCGGGAGCCAATTCGAGCAGATCCTGGCTAACCTCTGTTTGCACGCGGCCGAGGAAATCGGCACCCCGGGACAGCTCCGGATCGAACTTCGGGCCGCGGGGTGGGAGCGGAAGCGTCCCCGGGAGATTGCCATTACCGTTGCGGCGACACCGCCCGGTGTAGTGTCGGGTGTCGAAATGGGAAGCCAGAAGCATGTTCGCGTGGAAGATGCGGGAGTCATCGAATCGGTTATTCGTTCGGTGATCGAGGGGGTCGGCGGGCGCATGGACATTTATTCGCTGTACCACGGCCACGATTCCTACCGGCTTATCATTCCCGCAGTGTCAGCGAACCGGGACCGAGCCACAGCACTCACGGGGCTTCCCTCCGAGCTTACGGATTCCATCGACGGGCTACGGGTCCTGATCGCGAGGGGTCGTGATGCCGCAATGGCGGATTTAGAGCAGCGCTTTATCGCGTTGGGTCTTGATGTGGAATCGGTGTTCGAGCTCATACTGGTACTCGGGCGAATGGAAAAATCCTTCCCCTTTGACACCCTGGTTGTGGACCGTCGTCTTCTTGGCGACTCGGCGGAAGCCGTGTTGAAAGCGATGATCAAGTTGAAGCCGAGTGTCGGAATCGTTGTTCTTTCCGGTGAACCGGATCAGGAGCTGAAGGACCTCACCCGTGACATTGTATTTACGCCATTTTCCTCACCTGCGTACGACGTGATGAATGCGATGGCGAGAGCGCGCGCGATCGCGGAATTTCGCGGCGAAAAAGCGATCCCTTTACCCCTCCCGGAGGACACAACTTCCGCGGAGGATCGGTAGCCCAGGATTCTGGGCGTCACTTCAGTGCTACGTACAAATCCTCACGGGGATCAAGCCCGTGTGCCCGGCGTTCGGGACCCACGACTCTTCGAACGCGTTGCGTTTTCCGATAGCCGATGGACCAGCAAGCCCTCGACTCGCCCGGTAGTTCGCGACACTACGCTGTCTCAGAAAACGCATCCAGTCAGTCCCCGATGAAGTGGATTCGTAGCCTGAGTTCCGCCCCCGGCTTTACATCAGCCTGGATGCTACTGCCGGAAGAATTGTTCGAATTCTATTTAAAGCCTTTCACTAACGTAAGGTTCAATTCGGTCAGTTCAGAAGAACGGCGTATCGGCGCCTGACCCCTCAGTACCGAACATTACCGAAAATCAAGCAATCTCATCTGTTCGTATGATTGATGATCGCCTACTATGGACACTACTGAAATCCAACCAATTTGAGCGTTTGTTGCTTGGTTTCTGGCGCGCCAGGTAAGCGCCGCTGACAATGGAATGGCAACGTTTGGATGTTGAAATGAATAATACTCGTACTCTACTTCGACTGGGAATGGTCTGCGCGCTTGGGATCTGCTTTGTCTCATGCAACAGAGAAAATTCTTAGAACGGACCACCAGGACGAGAGTCTTGGCGAATTATCCGAAACGGTCAGGGATGCAGTGCAACAGGCCGCGCCCGGCATTCATGTAACCGAACTGGAGGTGATGGGTTCCGCGGGCGACACGATCTACGAGGTGGAAGGCCATGCCTACGGAAAGTCTTCCGAAATCAAGGTTTGATGTGGAGATTGAATCCAAGGATGAAGGCTCAATGTCCCCTTCCGATGTGTTCCCCAAATCGTAATCGACGCAGCAAAACACGAATTGCCCGATGTCCGGTTGAAAAGCGCCGAAGTCGAACAACAGCGCCGGTCCGGTCTCGTCTACGAGCCGGAAGGCGTCGCGAACGGGTCGGAGTACGAGCTCGAGATCACTGAGTCAGGCGAGGTAATCGAAGTGAAAAACGAGTCCGACGATGACGATGGTGACGACGAAGATTAGCCCGAAAGGCATCGCTTTTTTCGTTGAGAGAACTCTGGATCCGTAATCGGGATGTGGGGTGAGTGACGGGATTTGAACCCGCGACTTCCAGAACCACAATCTGGCGCTCTAACCAACTGAGCTACACCCACCGTCGGAAAGATGGTAGACTACCCATTATTCCCCGGATCTGAAAATGATTTCTGACGAAAAACGGAAACGCCTCGAGGCACGCATGAGTGAGCTCGGGATCAAGGAATCCGAGCTCGAGGAGCGTTTTGTGCTTGGCAGGGGCAAGGGCGGGCAAAAAGTCAACAAAACCGCCTCCTGCGTCTGGTTGAAACATCCGGCCAGCGGTATCGAATTACGTTGCCAGCAGGACCGGTCCCAAGCCATGAACCGGCATCTTGCCCGCAAGGAGCTCTGCGCCCGGCTTGAGGAAAAAATAAAAGGGGATGCGAGCCGCCGCCAACAGGAATTCGAAAAATTGCGGCGGAAAAAACGCAAAAGATCGCGACGCGCAAAACTGCGGATCCTCGAATTAAAAAAACGGACCGCGGATAAAAAGGATCTGCGTAAACCCCCCCACGCGGATTCCTAGCCCGCATATCTCACATTCTTTCGTCACAAGCGGATGGAGGTTGCGCCAAATCAAGGAGCTATCCCGATGCTTCAGGCGATGACGTGTAGGCACACTTCAAGGTCGAAGCATCGGGTTAAGTACCTGGCATGGCGTGACCTCCGCGTTCGCAGTAGAATAGAGTGTGAAATATGCGGGCTAGTCCGGCCGCCACACCCTCTTCCAGAGCAGCTTGTGCCGGATCCGGCGTTTGGCGAAGGTGGAACAGCACGCAGGGTAGGGCCTACAACGCCGACGCATGCTCGCGCCATCGCGCCTGCAGTTCCGAGGGCCGCATATCGAGAACTTCTGCGAGGAGCT
>Ga0310121_10000401_pt1 | contig 47760 bp, 49 predicted proteins | sample CB27_Tmax_986_MG_FD_203504 | JGI IMG/M metagenome (GOLD analysis project Ga0310121, IMG submission 203504) | Marine microbial communities from Western Arctic Ocean, Canada - CB27_Tmax_986 | ecosystem: Environmental > Aquatic > Marine > Oceanic | place: Canada: Western Arctic Ocean | collected... | reverse complement strand
CCCATGAGTTATCCGCTACCCTGTGTGCCGCCGGCGTCCCTTCCCGCAACAATTGGCGGGAGCCTTAGAGAAATCGGCGGAGAATATCCAGCCTCCATTTCTGTATCCACGCATCAGGCCCAGTCCACCCTCCCGGCGGAGGGCGCTCCCCATGGGACAAAAACCGCGCGCACGGCTTCGGAAGCAGTGGGCAAGCGAATCCGATTTCTTACACGATTCCGGTAAAAACCGCACGAAGGCCGGTGGGCTTTCCGATCCGACCCGGCGTAGGAATGGATCATGAGTGGCGAATCGTATCGCATGCTCCTTAGATGACCATCTCTTTCTCCACTTGGACTGGAAGCCCAGGTTTCTCCCAGGCATGTCCGGAATCCATTGATTGACAGCCGCTTATTCGTTCCTAACACTAAAGACCGAACACTGGATACGAACCGGATTAGACGCTTGAAGCCCTGCTCCAAGCTTGGATCCATGGACCCATGAGTGCCTTTGCCGATATACGCGTGTCCCACGTGGATCGTCCTTCTTCGCCGCCGCCACCGCCGCGCGTTGCCGATCCTATTACCCTCACAATTTTTGGTGCGACAGGGGATCTGACGCATCGAAAGCTGATGCCGGCGCTGTTCGCGATGTATTGCGAAGGCTTTATGCCCGGGAAGTTCGCGATCATTGGGTTCGCCCGCCGTGAATACGATGACGGTTCTTTTCGCGCGTATATCGCCAACTCGGTGCGCGAATATCACCGTCTCGAAATGGATGAGCAGAAGCTTGATCAGTTCTGTGCCAATCTCTACTACCACCGGGGCGATCTGAAGGATGAGCAGGCGTTTGCCTCCATTCAGGCAAGACTGCAAGACACCGACACGTTTCCCCGCAATCACCTGTTTTATCTTTCCGTGGCACCCGGGTTTTTCGAATCTGTGATCGAATCTATTTCGGCGGCGGGGCTCATTCAGCCGCCTCGAGGCGAGTCCTGGTCCCGCGTTGTGATTGAAAAGCCGTTCGGAAAGGACCTTGAATCGGCTCGATTGCTCAATGAGGTCGTCAGAAAGCGCTTGGACGAATCGCAGATCTTCCGCATCGACCATTACCTAGGGAAGGAAACCGTACAGAATATTCTGTCGTTTCGTTTTGCCAACGCAATTTTTGAGCCGTTGTTTCGAAGCGACCACATTGATCAAATTGAGATTACGGCGAGCGAGACAGTCGGCATGGAGACAGGTCGGGGTGGCTACTACGATGCGACCGGTTGCCTGCGGGACATGGTGCAGAATCACCTGCTGCAATTGCTGTGCCTCGTTGCAATGGAGCCCCCCGCGAATCTCACCGCGGATGCGATTCGAAACGAGAAAGTGAAAGTGCTTCAGTCCATCGTTCCTTTGAATGCCGCATCACTGGGGTCAACCGTGGTCCGTGGTCAGTACACCACCGGTACGGTTGACGGTGAGCAGGTTCCGGCCTACCGCGAGGAAGAACGGATCGCGACTGATTCGATGACGGAGAGTTTCGTCGGACTGCGACTTGCAATCGCGAACTGGAGGTGGAGCGGGGTTCCGATCTATCTGCGCACGGGAAAGAGAATGGCAGTGCGGCGGACTGAGATTCGCGTGCAATTCAAATCTCCGCCACTGGAACTTTTTCAGACAGTTGCCTGTGTCGGTGATGTGTGCGATCTCACGCATACGCAGCCAAACGTATTGGTTTTCAGGATCCAGCCGAATGAGGGAATATCGCTTCAATTTGCGGCGAAGCGGCCCACACTCCAATTGCAAGTAGAGTCGGTGGCAATGGATTTCGATTACTCCGAGACGTGGGAGCGTTCCCTCCCCGGCGCATATGAACGCCTTCTTCTAGACGCGATGCGGGGCGATTCGACCCTGTTTACCCGGTCTGACGAAGTGGAGACAGCATGGGGAATCCTCGAACCGATCCTGAAGCAGTGGTCCGGGAACGACCGGACACCCATGAATTTGTACCCGGCAGGTTCCTGGGGGCCGCCGGCGGCGGCCGGACTTTTCGACGGACCCGGCCATTGGTCGGACGAATAATTCATATGGCAAAAATCAATGCACAGCCGATCACGGGCTGCGGAGAAGGCGACTTTGCGCCTCATGTGTTTCTGTGCGGTGATCCAGAGCGCGTACCTAAGATTTCCGCGGATTGGAATGACGTGAAAGAAGTGTGCCGGATTCGCGAGTATGTGGTTCACACCGGAACCAAAGACGGGATCGCGCTGTCCGCGGCATCGACGGGAGTGGGGGGCGCCTCTACCGCGGTGATCCTCGAAGAAGCGGCTAAGCTGGGCGCCAGGACCTTCCTCCGCATCGGAAACAGCGGCGCCCTCGCGGACCACGTCGAACTCGGAGACTATGTGATTACCACCGCCTCCGTTCGAGACGAGGGGACCTCGAAAAGCTATGTCCGGGAGGATTTCCCGGCCGCGGCACATTTCGAAGTCGTCCAGGGCCTGGTGACGGCGGCGGCGGCGTCCGGGCACCGGTTTCATACCGGCGTCACCTGGTCGATTGATGGGTTTTACGCCCGAAACAAGGTCGTGGGAGAGGGCGGTGAATTGCGGTCGATGTCTTTCGGGAGCTACCAGCAGTCCTGGATGAACGGAATGGTGGCTGATATGAAAAGCGCCGGCGTACTGAACGTGGAAATGGAGTCCTCCACGATTTTGACCCTTGCAACCATCTATGGACTGCGCGCAGGTTGCATCTGTACCGTGTCCGACCGCACACCCTGGCCGGGACCGGGTCAGGACTCCATCACCCTCGATCGGAATATGGACGGTGCGATCGAAGTGGCGATGGACGCGATGCTCCATCTTGCTGCCGAACCAGGGGAGCCGCGGGCGTGAAACCCTACCTGGACCTGATGCGCCGAGTCCTGGAACGCGGCGAGAAAAAAGACGATAGAACGGGAACCGGTACGCTAAGCCTGTTCGGGCATCAGATGCGATTTGATCTATCGGACGGATTCCCGGCGGTAACCACTAAAAAACTGCACCTCCGGTCTATTATTTACGAGTTGCTCTGGTTTCTCCGGGGAGACACGAATACGACGTATCTCCATGATCACGGTGTCAGCATCTGGGACGAGTGGGCGGATGCCGATGGGAACCTGGGCCCGGTCTATGGGCACCAGTGGCGAAGCTGGACAACACAGGACGGCGGGACGGTCGATCAGATATCCCGGGTCCTCGATCAGATTCGAACCGATCCGGATTCGCGGAGAATGATTGTCAGTGCCTGGAATGTTGGTGACCTGGACCGCATGGCGCTCGCTCCCTGCCACACCATGTTTCAATTCTACGTCGCCGGCGGACGGTTGTCCTGCCAGCTGTATCAGCGCAGTGCGGACGTATTTCTCGGATTACCTTTCAATATTGCTTCCTACTCCCTGCTGACGTTGATGATCGCAAAGATTTCTTCGCTGGAGCCCGGTGACTTTGTTCACACCATCGGCGACGCTCATCTCTATGTAAATCATTTCGAGCAGGCAGAGTTGCAGCTGAGCCGGGATCCCTTTCCGCTGCCTCGCATCGAAGTGAACGAGGTGGATAATCTATTCGAATACTCTTTCGATGATTTCCAGCTCCTGGACTATCAATGCCATCCGGCGATTCGCGCGCCAGTGGCGGTTTGATGAGAATAACGCTGATAGCTGCGCTGACGGATGATGGAGTGATCGGGAAGGACAATCAGCTTCCATGGCGACTTCCCGCGGACTTGCGCAGGTTTAAAAAGATCACGATGGGAAAGCCGATGATCATGGGCCGGAAAACCTGGGAATCAATTGGAAAACCCCTTTCCGGACGCAAGAACATCGTGATGACGCGCGATGAAAACTACGCCGCCGAAGGAGGTGCCGTTGTCAACTCCGCTGAAGCCGCGCTCACGGCGTGCAAAGGCGCGGAAGAAGCCATGGTCATTGGAGGGGCCTCTTTATATGAAGTCTTTTTCCCCCAGGCTGACCGTTTGCAATTGACCTTCGTTCATGCGGACATCCCCGGCGACGTTCATTTCCCGGAATTCGAAATCGCCTCGTGGACAGAGACGGAGCGGATCGAAATGCCCTCCGATGAAAAGCACTCGCACGCGTTTACATTCGTAACCCTCGAGCGCTAACCCGTAGCACGGGTCGGATACCCGTGCCACGCACTTCGGCAATCGATGTTGAACATTAGACCTTCGACATTTTCCGTGCAAAACATTCGGGTTCCGCTACGCCAGCGCTGCCTCAAATCGGCGCACTAATTCATCCGGCTCTTCCAGCCCGGCACCGACTCTGATCAGATACCGTGACAGACCACAGGACTCAGCCCATTCCAGCTCGGGATAATGCGCAAGCAACGTGTAGGGGCATGCGAGGGTGAAATTTGTGCCCAGGCTGGGACCTTTGGATACCTGCAATCGGTCATAAAAGGCGGGCGCGGTTCTGGCTTCGTTGCGTAATACAACCGACAGTAATCCCGCATACCCTGCTCCAGTTCTCGCAACCTGCGCGTACTCGGCCTTGTGTGAAAACTCAGGATAATAGACCGCCTCTATTTTCTCGTGGCGAGAAAGATACTCCGCGAGACTCTGTCCAGAGATATTGATGCGGCGAACCCGCTGCTCGTAGTCCCGCGAGTTCTTCTCAAGGATGACCGCGTCCTCGAACCAGAAACAATCCTCAACGTGTTGATTGAGGTACGAGGAAAACCGCCCATAAAAGGGGGAGTGGCGATTCAAGACCAGGGAACCCGCCATCACGTCGCTCGATCCGGAAAAGTATTTCGTAAGGCTCGTGGTAACCACGTCCGCGAAGCGAAAAGCATCGATGTTCACGTTCGTGGCGATCGTATCATCCGCGATGATGGGAATTTCGTGTGCGTCGGCCAGTACGCGGAGCGCACGCATATCGGGACAACGCAGGAGTGGATTGCTGGCGAGTTCGCAGTAAATTCCGTGCAGCGGCTCCCGTTGGACCAGGTTCTCCAGGCGCTTGAAATCCTCCCTGCCGGCGTGAGGGAAAAAATGAACGCCTTCGCCCCATTCTCGCTGTACGCGCAGAACATCAACATAGGGGAAATCGAACTGGGCGCACTTCCTCCCCGGAAACAGGTCGCACAGCATGCGGTGAAGTGTCGAAACCGCCGCCATTCCGCTGGGGAAAAGAAACACATCGGATGCATCCTGACCGCTGCAGGCGCCAACTCGTTCACGGATCAACCGTTTTTCTTGAGCGCCCGCGTCGGCGGGGCTTTCGGTTTCGGACTCTCCGCTCAAGAAGGCGGCCGCCAGGCGGCTGCTGACGACTTCCCCGGTATATCTCCAGAACAGATGCGCGGCCGCGCTGGCCGATTCCGGAAATAGCACGGCAAAAACGCCACGATTCTCCGTATCCCGCAAAATGACGTCCATGTGGTCATGTCTGGCCAGGTATTCGGCGCACCGCTCCGCCGACCCTGAAGATGGGAAGGCTAGGGCGGCCTGGCCCGGTGTCCCGAAACGGTCGAGGCAGGAGTCGACGAGCTTTCGAACCGTTTCATGGATCACGAAGCGGGGATAGCCGCAGTGCAGTTTGTCCACGATATCGGGACGCCCCTCCTCGTACCCCACTACATGATCCCACAGTGGCAGCGCGACCGAGCATGCGTGGGGCGAATCCGGGATGGGGTGCCCCAGGTCCTCTTTTTTCCACACTGGATTTGTTTGCAAGTCACGCATAGGACATACCAATTCTTCTTCGCTGATGGGTTGACGTTGTCACGAACGGGGCTGAGTATGCAACAATCTCCTACATGACGAAAAAGGACATTCAATTTGACCGGGCGATAGACCGCCGCGGCACCGGAAGCATGAAGTGGGACCGGTACGCGGGCAGGGACGTGCTGCCGATGTGGGTGGCGGACATGGATTTCGCCTCACCGCCGGAAGTTCTCGATGCTTTGCATGCACGTGTCGAGCACGGTGTGTTTGGGTACACCGATCCCTACCAGGACGTCATCGAGGCAGTCGTACAGTACCTGGAGAAGCGTCATGGCCTGGCTGCCGACCCGGAGTGGATTGTCTGGACGCCCGGAATGGTTCCGGCGCTGAACCTTGCGTGTCGTGCCTTTGCGGGGGCTGACGAGGCGGTCATGACGTCGTCGCCGGTCTATCCGCCGTTCCTCAGTTGCGCGCCGCAGCAGGGGCGCGAGCTTCAATTGGTGCCGCTGATTTCGGACGGCGACGATTGGACATTCGACTTCGATCGCATGCGGTCCAGCGTGACGGCACGGACCCGGATGCTCATCCTCTGCAGCCCCCACAATCCCGTTGCGCGGGTGTGGCGTCGCGACGAACTGGATCAGCTGTCCGCATTCTGCGAGGAGAATGGCCTTGTGCTCTGTTCGGACGAGATTCATTGCGACCTGGTGCTCGACGATGTTCCGCACATCGCTGCGGCGTCGCTCGATACGGCCGTACAGCAGAACATCGTGACCATGATGTCGCCGAGTAAAACCTACAACATTGCCGGTCTCAGCTGCGCCTATGCCATCATTCCCGGGGCGAAACGAAGAGCGCAGTTCCAGAAGGCGGTCCGTGGGATCTTTACCGAGATAAATATATTCGGGTATGCGGGGTGTAGTGCGGCGTACCGGCATGGCGAGCCGTGGCGCTTGGAGTTGATCGGATATCTACGTTCGAATCGCGATTACATGTTGTCGTTTCTAAAGGACCGGATTCCACAGATAAAGTGTGGATCGGTTCAGGCTACCTACCTTGCCTGGTTTGACGTCCGTGAGCTGGGGCTAGAGGATCCTGCTTCCTATTTCATGGATCATGGGGTAATGCTCTCCGACGGGCGCGACTTCGGTTCCAGTGGATTCGTCCGTTTAAATTTCGGATGTCCGCTCGACACATTGAAGAAAGGTCTTTACCGGTTGGAAAAAGCGGTTAGAGAACTGGGGGAAAGTGGGAATTCTATCTGATGGCATCACGCGCAATACCGCTGAAGGACCTTTGGGTTTGTAAGAAGTGCGCGATCGTTACGCGTTCGCGCTTGCTGGTGAAGGGAAGTGATGTTCTGGAGGTGGTCCTTTGGCTTTGCCTCATCGTTCCCGGAATCGCCTACCACATCTGGCGCCGCGATACCACCGTGCGCATCTGCAGCCGTTGTGGAGGAACGGATCTGATCGGGGCGACTACAGCCGAAGCGGATCTAATCCGACATCCGGATTAATTCTGATTTGGCACCCATAAAAAGTCGTTTATGGATGTTATTCCCCTGGGTACGAGGGGCTTACAAGGTTTTTACACAAGTTATTGACAGGGCATACTGCATCAAGTGGGATTTTGTCCCATGCATACGAAAGACTACAAGATCTTGTGGAAAGAGGGATTCCAGGTTGAGGGAGTCGTTTGTCCTTATACGAGGCGAAAGGTGAAGAGATGGGAGGATTTTCCGTATCTTTGCCCGTCGTGTTGCGGAGAAGTTTCCGCGGACCGTATCGATTGCGGAAAGGTATTCTGCTCCTCCCGATGTTATGACGCGTTTCAGCTTCGGCGAGGCAGCAAAATCGCCGAGACGGTGGAGCGGCGAATTCTGCAAGGTCCCGGTAGTGCGGAAGACAAGAAGGGGTGGCGCTGGCGTGACCGCGTACTCCACCTCAGTCCATCCTGGTGTGGAAAGCCAACCAATGAAACCACGGCCCTGAAACGCGCCGAACTCATCTATAACTGGGGTGATCTCGCTACCTCCATGACGACCTTATTCCGCGGCAGACCTCGGCTATCGCTCGCTCCCCGAAGAGCCTGACGGTAGGTTGGCCTTCCTTGGCCGACCCGGTGCAAGGAATGACCATGAATGGAGAATGGGGAGAGCAAGCTCCACCCCCGTTCGCTTGCTCATGAACTTCCCTTGCGTAGCTTGCACTGGAAGCCCAAGCTACTGTCAGCAGGCGCTGGGCACGCGCGCAGTTCTTGTCCCGAAGGTTTCGAAATGTCGAATATTGAATACTCAATATCGAGTGGCGAAGTGAGGAAACTCTGTACTTGGACATTGGGCGTCCAGCATTCGATATTGGACATTTCAGAGACCGGAGTGAACAGACAGAGCGATTGGCTGAATTGCGAATGGTTGGGCGGGCTCCATTTATTCTCCTGTTCATGATCTTCCCTTGCTCTGCTCGGGCTGGAACCCCCAAGCCATGCGACATCAACAGCCCGCCTTGAGAGGCATTTCTGTTGACTTCCTGGTCAACGCATGCAATGGGATGGTGGACGAAAACATCCGGTGCGGGAGTAATTCAGTGGTAGAATGTCAGCTTCCCAAGCTGAACGTCGCCGGTTCGAGTCCGGTCTCCCGCTCCACTTTCTCTTCAAAAACCCCTCGAATTTCCTGGGATATTTGAAGGGTTTTCATTTGCTCTCGAATAGCGCTACACCGTGAAACAGGGTGAAAAACGCCGCAACGCCACACATACAACCACACACACCGCGGGTTTTCGACGGACTATGAACCGGACGCCGCCGGACATTTGCGGTCTGGAAGTCTACGGCTCGCGCCGCGAAAGATTCGCGATTCGCACACACACCGGGCCACGATCCCCGCCGGCCCGAGCCCGGTCCCCGGGTTCCCCCGACCTTACCTGCAGTGGCCCCGTTATCGCCGACTTGCCCCACGGGATTCCGGAGGGCCGGCACTCACCGCCGATGCCCGGGAGCAATGGTTTCAGGTTGCTTTGGAAATCGTGACCGGGTAACAAACAACTGTCGGAAGGTTCGATGGTATGAACCTGGAGTCTGTAAGGATTTAAGGAACCGCGGCAGCTAAGGAGAACGGGACATGTCCGAGACAGATGACAAGAGCGAGGTGAAGGATTACCTTGATCATGACCAGTACTGGATTCGCCGGAAGGTACTGAAATTATTCGGAGGGTCCTTCCATGTCTACGATTCAAAGGACAACCTGGTGCTCTTCAGCTCCCAGAAAGCCTTCAAGCTCAAGGAGGACATCCGCGTCTTCTCCGATGAGTCCATGAACGAGGAACGCCTGACCATAAAGGCCAGGAGCATAATCGATTTCGGGGCGGCTTATGACGTGGTCGACAGCTCCACCGGCGAGAAGCTTGGAGCCTTTCGCCGCAAGGGCTTCAAGTCCATGCTGAAGGATTCCTGGGAGATGCTCGATAACGACGATCAACTCATCGCCCGTCTCGAAGAGAAGAGCGGATGTCTTGCGCTTTTCGCGAGGTTCGCCGCCCCCGGCCTTGTGCCGCAAACCTATCAGCTCGAGGTCGACGGACAACTGGCGGTTACCTACGTCCAGAGATTTAACCCCTTTATCTTCAAGCTGAATGTTCGTCTTGAGCAGGGGAGCGGAGAGATTCTTGATCCGCGCATGGCGCTGGCCGCGGGGATCCTGCTGACAGTTATTGAAGGCCGCCAGCAGTAGCTCTAGGAATCATGTTTAGTCAGAATCGGAAGTAATCATGATGAAACGAGTAAACGCGGAGGGTATCCCGGCATTCCTGGGGGCTGTCTTCTTTGCCGCCCAGCCGGCCTGGTCCCAGCGAACCAGCGAGAACAATGCCCGCCTGAAGAAGGGCTTCAAGGATTACCCCGAGGCGGACACTGACGGCGATGGATCAAATCACGTTCACTGTGTCCTGCGCAAATGACCGGAGAAATTTCTTTTCGGTCGCGGCGCACGGGACTGCTCCAGTCAAACAGGCAATCTGTCCGATCAACGTTGCATGTGGTTGGCCGGGCTCACCGAACTGGTCCAGTAGTTATGTTAGTCCAGGCACCAGGTTACAGGATCGTTCGTTCTCCGTCCGCTTGTCTCAATATGCGGATCTTTTCTTCCGTCGTCCGGCGTTTGCCTTTCATTCGTCTGACTCCTTTGGTTAAGGTCCTCAGGCGAACATAGTTCATGGCCCAGTTTTCCGAGGCCCTACCACCGGCACGCTGGCGGTAGCCAGGGCGGAGAAAGCCGCCGCAAGCAATGATCTGGAATCTGGAAGCCGAGAGATGTCACTTCTGCGCGAAGCGATCGATCCGTTGGTTCGCGAGTGCAGGATCCTGAAGGGGCATAGCCCGGGTACCGGGAGCAAGACATCTCATTGCCTAAGAGCCCGTGATTTGCGACAACATGATTCGATCAAGCTGATTGATACGATGGCGGAGAAGAAGAAAGTTCTTATTATTGGGGGGGGCGTAATCGGATGCGCCGCTGCGTACTATCTTGCCCGGAAGGGGATCTCTGCGACTGTCATCGACAAGGGAGCCATCGGCCATGGGTGTTCCTATGGCAATGCCGGCTGGCTGGTACCCGCGCACTCGATGCCGCTGCCCGCGCCAGGGGCGTTGAGACAGGCCGCCAAGTGGATGCTGCGACGGGGCAGCCCGTTGTACATTCAACCACGACCGAGCATCGACATGGCGTCGTGGTTGGTTCGTTTCCTGTGCAATGCAAACGAGACGAGGTATCGATCCGGAGCGCGGCCCCTGGTGGGGCTGGCAAAGCGAAGCCTGGAATTGATTGATTCCTTTGTCGCGGGCCTTTCGAATGGTGCTCTGGATTTTCGGAAGAGCGGACTGACGTACGTCTGCAAGACATCGGCCGGGCTTGAGCATTCCCTGTATGAGTTGGAGATTGCCAAAGATCTTGGTTGTGATGGTGAGGAATTGAGTTCAGAAGCGCTCCTGGCCCGTAATCCGATACTCCGGGGACCCGTAAAAGGCGGAGTCTATTTTACCGGGCAGGGCCAGATTGAACCGCTCCGGTTCGTGGAGGCACTGGCCGCTGAAGCAAAAGCGCTGGGCGCGGAGTTTCTTCCGCAAACGGAAGTTTTCGAGATCGAATCGAAGGGCTCCCGCATTGGCGCGGTGCTCACGACGAGAGGTCGCATTGAGGCGGATGAGTTTGTGCTAGCGGCCGGATCGTGGACCAGAGCCATCGCGAAGACGATTCGATTGCGCGTACCGATCGAAGCCGGGAAAGGCTATGCCTTGATCTACGACGATCCGGTACACATGCCGGATGTGCCGTTGTTGTTGGTCGAAAGAAAGGTTGCGGTGACACCCCGCGACGGATCGATCCGATGTGCGGGAACTATGGAGCTTGCGGGAATGAACGAGCAGATTACGCCGATGCGGGTGCAGGCGATTTCCCAAGCCATGGCGGATTATCTTCATGTATCGCCGACCGCCGAACCGAGCGAGGTGTGGCGCGGGCTACGTCCCTGTACGCCCGACGGCTTACCCATGATTGGACGCCCTCGAAAATTCGATAATCTCGTGCTCGCTGCCGGGCACGCCATGCTGGGGCTCACGTCCTCCACCGGGACCGGGGAGTTGGTGGCCGAATTGATTTCCGGTGAAAAACCGCTTCTGGATCCACGTCCGTTTTGTCCGGATCGGTTTTGATTTTATAGGCTGCGCAACCTCACGATCCCGCCCGCAAGGAAGGGGGATTCAAGATTGCACACAGTGTGCAGTCGGGATATCTTTCAACTTGTTTGAGAGTATCGGTTCCCTGAAACCTTGTTTCTGAGTGCAACTCAGTCAACTGTGAAAAATCCGGCCAGCAGCACTGTAAACCGAACACTGATGAAAACCTTTGTCATCACCGAACCCGGGCGCACGGAGATAGTGGATCGCTCGGTCCCCGACCCCGGACCGGGGGAGGTGCTTCTGCGGTTGCATACGGTTGGATTCTGCGGATCGGATCTCAATACGTACCGTGGGTTGAATCCCCTTGTTTCCTATCCCCTGGTGCCTGGTCATGAGATCGGCGCGTCGATAGAGAGCTTGGGCGAGGGGGTTGGAGATGCGTGGCGCCCGGGGCAGTTGGTTCTGGCTTCACCCTATTCGAACTGCGGAGCGTGCGCAGCGTGCCGGGCGGGGCGGAATAACTGCTGCCGAAACAACCAGACGTTTGGAGTGCAGCGGGACGGAGCCATGTCGGAATATTTTGCCGTGCACGAGCAACGTTTGTTTACTTCGGAAACCCTGACCACCCATGAAATGGCGCTGGTGGAGCCGTTGACGGTAGGATTTCATGCGGTGGACAGGGCTCGGGTTCAAGAGGCGGACACTGTAGCCGTGATCGGGTGTGGTGCGATCGGCTTGGGGGTAATCGCCGGTGCCGCAAGCCGTGGCGCGGAGGTGTTCGGTATCGACGTCGATTCTGCAAAATTGGAGGTTGCGAAGGCCTGTGGGGCGACCCACCTGATCGATTCGGCACGGGAGTCACTTCACGACGTCCTACAATCCCGGACGGACGGAGAGGGTCCATCGGTGGTGATCGAGGCCGTAGGCACTCCGCGGACTTTCATTTCCGCCGTGGAGGAAGTCTGCTATGCCGGCAGGGTTGTCTATATCGGTTACGCAAAATTGCCGGTGGAGTATGAGACGAAGTACTTTATTCTGAAGGAACTGGATATCATGGGGTCCCGGAACGCGACCACGAAGGATTTTCAAGCGGCCATCGCGATGCTGGAAACCGGCACATTCCCCACCGAACGGGTCATCACCGAGACCGTTCGGCTGGAGGAGGCGGGGGGGCGGCTCTCGGCCTGGAATGAAAACCCGGGTTCGGTAACGCGAATCCACGTCAAGTTGAGCTGACGGGCCCAATGTTTTTTATCTGTTCGCGGTCCAGTTCAATGCGGACCGCGCGCGAGAGTTTCTCCAGGGCGTATGGCTTGCGCACATAAGTTCCCACGCCCAGTTGCTGCGCCTCTTTGACTCGATCACTTTCCGAGAAACCGCTGGCGATGACGCAGGGCTGCCCGGGCCGAAGTTGGATCATTTGCCGATACGTATCGTGGCCATCGAAGTCTTTTCCCATGATCATGTCCAGTACGAGCAGGTCGAATGGAGTTTGCTTCATTAGTTCAACCTCGTTCCGCCCGTTCTCCGCGATCACCACTTCGTAGCCTTTTCTCCGGAGAAGTTTCGATGCAAGCTGTCGCTGCTCTTTGACGTCGTCGACGACAAGAATTTTTTCCGTCCTGCGGTCGGCTATCTAGATTTCATTTTCTACGGTCTGTTGCGCCTGTGTTGCCGGGGTGTAGATAACGAACTCCGTTCCTTCTCCCGGTTCGCCGTGGATGTCAATATACCCATCGTGGTCCTTGACTATGCCGTACACTACGCCCAGGCCCAGTCCCGTGCCACTTCGGCCCATCTTTTTGCTCGAGTAGAATGGGTCAAAGATTTTCTCCCGATCGCGGTCGCCGATCCCTGTCTCGGCATCCGCGATCCGCAGCACCGCAAACTCGCCTTCTTCGATCGTATCGTGCCCGGAGATCGGCTGATCGATATAGTCACAGCCGGTTGAGATCCGGGTACCCAACGACCGGCCCTTTAATGACCCGTCATTACCGGGCATTGGTGAACCTGGATGCTTGTTTCGGCATTCTTGTTTTTTCATTTATAAATTAACATCCGGTGCGCCACGCATGAAAAGCGGCCGGATAGTAGCGGTTCATCTTGGAGAGATGTGGCGTCACAAGTGTGACGGGCCGTTCCTGGTGGTTGTCGCATTTCACGCACAATTCATCGTCCTTTCACCGGGAATTCCTGGGCATGCGTCTACGTTGGAGGTGATCACCGGATTAACCGGTGAATGGAGGAAGGTTTATGACGAAGCGATTGTTCGTTTTTGATGTGATGCTCTGGCTTGGATTGCTTGCGGCAACGAGCGGGCACACCAATATGATAGAGCTGGAGAATAGAAATTATTCAATGCACCTTGCAACGCAGGATGCAGCGTGGAACGTGATGCACTTTCAATTAATGCAGCGACTTGACAGTACCGAACTTCCGGCGCCCCTGCTGTTGATCGCGACGATCTTCATGATGATGCGAATAACAAGGCCAGGGGCTAAAGGCCTAAACTGCTGAAATAAGAAGCGTAGAATGTGATGATGAAATAGGCGATCGTCCCCAGAAGAAACAGGTAAAGGATGCGAGGAGTCCACTCCGCGAAAATCGTCATATTCCGGATGGCTTCGTCTTGATAGTAGTCACCGATTCGGTCCAGGGATTCCTCTAGTTTTCCGCTGGTTTCCCCGGTGAGATAGAGATCGCCGAAGAGGTCGGGAAACGTTCTGGAACCACCCACGGTTTCTCCCGGCGTGGCTCCGTCCTGCCATGCTTTTCCCCACGATGCCACCGCGCCGCGGAGGGCCGGTGATCCGCTGGCGTAGGCCGCCTGCTTCCAGGCCGGCTGAACGTTCCCCCCGGCGTTCAATAGCGCGTTCAGGGAGGTGGCGAGCCGCGTAAGTGCCCAGGACCGGCGTGCGCGCCCCAGGAATGGGACGAGGTGGAGAATGCGTTCGAGCAGGAACCGCAACCACCACGTCGAACCGGTCACCCGGGCCGCGATCAAAATCAGGAGGCCGATCCCATAGATTTTTGCGAACAAGATCGCCTTCGTAACAAGGAACGTCGTCGGCGTGCCGTCAATCACGGCGGCGGTAATCAGGTTCGGAGGAAATACGAGTCCCGCCAGGTGAATTACGATCAACGGATGAATAAGGCCCGATGAAAACCGCCGCAAAGCAAGCGCCCGTTCCCGGTCACTGCGGGCCAGTAATTGAAATGACCGCTCAAGTGTACCGCTCTCTACGCCGGCCCGTAGGAGAGCCGCGTCGAAAGGTGATACCCAGCGAGAGGTTTCCTCCAGTGCCTGCCCGACCGGATCTCCGTCACGCAGTCGTTGAATGAGTGCGCCCAAGGGCTTTCGCCAAACTCTCCCGATGGCGCTTGTCCGTTGTCGTTCAAGCGAGCGTATCAGCGGCACCCCTGCCGACAGCATGGTGGCCAGCTGTTGAAAGAGCTCGGCGCGGCGAGCCAGATACCCAGGTGTGATGATCCATGCCATTGTCGACGATGTCCTCGTGTCAGTTATATGGGCTGGCGGCGGATTTTTAAAGCGAGACGTGAAATCCATGTCGGAGGAGAATGCACCGAACTCTGGCCCACCTTGACATCCCCGAGTCGGTCCCGTAGCGTTCACACAGAGCGAATGTCCTATTTTCTGATCATTTTTATTGCCGCGCTGGTTGCCGTGGCCCTCTGCATGCTTGCCATGGCTGTCGGTGTCATCATTCGCAACAAGTCGTTCAAGAGTTGTGGATGTGCGAGCATCATCTACAAGGGGGAGCGTATTGACTGTCCGGGTGCCTGCCCCGAATCCTCGGAGACTCCCTGCGAGCGCCGGGAGTCCCAGGCGGAGCTGGAAGAGAGGCCCACCGCGTGTTGCCGGGTGCTGGAGGCGGCAATTCCGCCTCGGCGTGAATCCGGGACGAAGTAGAAGCGGTTGTCGGTATTCGGGATCACTTCTTGTTTGAGAGTACAGGTTTCAGTGTTCAGTGGGGCCCTCGGCGGCGAGCCAGATTTTTCAGGTTTGAGAGTCCGCCCTTCGGCGTAAACTTTGTCGCGAGCTTTGTCTCACAGCTTCCGCCGATTAGGCTCACGAGTCAGGGAAATCCTACTCGTGAGCCTAATCGAACCGCCAACCTTGTTCGACTAATCACAGCCGGTTTCTAAATACTGCCAGAACAGAACGAGTAAGCTCGCGACGATGAGGGGTAGGCCGGTACTCTCAAACAAGGAACATCAAGGGGATGCAGCTTGTGTTTCCGCCACGAAAATCTCCGTCGCGAACCGTTTGAATCCCGACGTTTGAAAGACCTCGAGGGTTCCTGTTTCGTCCCGGACCAGTAGAAAGGCTTCAAGTTCTTCCTGGTTCTCGGCCCACTCGATGCCGGCCACCGGTCCCATCACCATTAGTGCGGTGGCTGTGCCGTCGGCGATCATGCAACGCGGCGCGATCACGGTGGCGCTGGCGACGCGGTTGGTAATCGGTGATCCGGTCCGCGGATCCAGAATGTGATTCCGGGTGCTGCCGTTTTCGTCCACGTACTGATTCCGATAGTCGCCGGATGTAGCGACGGCCATGTTGGTGAGCGAAAGGATGGCGGCAAGAGATTCGCCGGGCGCCAGCTCCGCGTCGGGATAATCGAGCCCGATGCGCCAGGGTTCTCCATCCTGATTCAGGCCGCGAACCCGCGTTTCCCCGCCGATTTCCACGTAGACGTGTCTCAATCCTTTGTGGGTTAGAAAGAAAGTCAACGCATCCACGGCGTACCCTTTGGCTACGGCGCTCAAATTCAATTCCAAGTCTGGAATACGTTTCTGAATTTTCCGATCGGATACCATGATCAGGTTTGTGTATCCGCAGCGCTGAAGTAGCTCGACGATCTCTACGGAGGTCGGGGCCGTGGTCTCCGGCCTGGTGTGGCCGAATCCCCATCGTTGGATCAGGGGTCCAAGCGTTGGATCGAACGCGCCGCCCGTGTCCTTGGCCAGTTCGATTGCGTAAGAGGATACTTCGCCGAAAGCGACCTCAGTAAAAAACGGGTTGGTGGATTGTGATTTGTTGAACGACGAAATCTGGCTATCCGTCATGTACGTCGACATCTGACGATTAAGGTTCGCGAGGAGGGTTTTGATTGCAGAGGATAATTCGCGAAGCTGATTCTTTGTCATCCGCGAATTCGCGATCTTCACCTGGTAGCTGGTCCCCATGGTACTCCCCACAATCGGGGGGACAGTCCGTAGTCGCGGGTCACGGATGAAATAGGTATAGACGAAGAAGGCGATGAGGACCGACCCGAGGAAGATCGTCTTCCGGACATTGAGCCGCTGGGTTTGGGTCACGGGGATTTAGAACTCGTCGTAAGCGATCATTTCTTTTTCCACGCCGAGGTCGTACAGCATGTGATTGACAGCGGCGATCATGGGGGGAGGGCCGCACATGTAGTATTCTATTTCCGTTGGATCTTCATGATCTTTCAAATAGTGGTCGAGGGTGACGGTGTGAATAAAGCCGACCGGTCCCTTCCAGTTGTCTTCCGGTTGCGGTTCGCTGAGCGCGATATGAAATTTAAAGTTGGAAAATTTCTTTTCGATTTCCCGGAAATGATCGATGTAGAAAAGTTCGCGAAGTGAACGCCCGCCGTACCAGTAGCTGACCTTGCGTCCGGATTTCAAGGTGTCGAACAGGTGGAAGATGTGGCTGCGTAACGGCGCCATTCCGGCGCCACCGCCGATATAGACCATTTCGCGGTCAGAATCCTCTTTAACGAAGAATTCACCGAACGGCCCGCTGATCATGCACTTGTCGCCGGGCTTAAGATTGAACATGAAACTGGAGGCGATTCCCGGAGGCGCGGGAACATGGGGCGGGGGAGTGGCAATGCGAACATTGAGCATGACCATATTCCCTTCGGCGGGATGGTTGGCCATGGAATAGGCGCGGAAGCAGGGGTCATCATTCTTGACGCCGATATCCCATAGCTTCATGGCATCCCAGGCATCGCGATATTCCTCCTCCACATCAAACTCGGAGAACTTCAGCTCGTACTTGGGAATGTCAATCTGGATATACCCACCGGCCTGAAAGTTCAGGTCCACGCCCTTCGGGAGGTCGACGACAAGTTCCTTGATGAAGGTAGCAACGTTGTGATTGGAGCGGACCGTGCAATCAAACTTCTTAATTTCCATCACCTCGTCGGGCACGGTGATCCGCATGTCGTGCTTCACTTTTACCTGGCAAGACAGCCGCATGCCTTCCTTGGCTTCCTGCTTGGTAACGTGTCCTGTTTCTGTAGGGAGAATGCTGCCGCCCCCCTCGAGCACGCCGCACTTGCACATGGCGCAGGTTCCGCCGCCGCCGCAGGCCGAGGGCAGAAAGACCGCCTGGTCGGCGAGGACCGAAAGCAGGGATGTTCCGGGCATCACTTCGAGCACCTTCGAGCCGCCATTAATGTCGACCATTACGGTGCCACCCGGCTGCAGGTGACGGGCCGCGACCATCAGGCCATACACCAGGAGGAGGATGACGCCGGTGAAAACGAAGACGCTTACGAAAACGTATATTAAACCTTCCATTTCCAAGTACCTTATCTAGATCAGTCCAATTGAATACCGGCGAAGCATAGAAACCCGATTGCCATGAGCCCGGTGAGGATGAAGGTGATTCCCAGACCGCGCAGGCCCGGTGGAATATTGGAGTACCTCAATTTCTCTCGAATTGCGGCGAGCCCGACGATTGCCAGAAAGAATCCGAACCCGGCAGAGAGGCCGAATACGAGGGATTCAGAAAAACCGTATTCGCGCTCCACCATGAATAGAGATCCGCCCAGGATCGAGCAGTTCACGGTAATCAGAGGAAGGAAAATCCCGAGCGCGTTGTAAAGCGCGGGGAAAAACCGGTCCAGAGTCATCTCTACCAACTGCACCAGGGAAGCGATAACCGCAATGAAGCAGATGAAATTGAGAAAGGACAGATCGAGGGCCGACAGCGCGCCAATGTGGGTCCAGGCCAGGGCTTCCGGCTTAAGCAGGAACTCGTGAATAACCCAGTTCATCGGGCAGGTGATCCCCAGCACGAAGATGACCGCGAACCCCAACCCGGTGGCCGTTTCCACTTTCTTGGAAAGCGCGAGGAACGAGCACATGCCGAGAAAGAACGCCAGCACCATGTTCTCAATGAAGATCGCTTTAACCGCAATATTGATCAGTTCCATGATCTCAAATTTCCTGTCCTCAGCTGTCTTCGAATTTCTTAATGACGGTTCGCTGTACCCAGATGATCAGACCCACGATGATAAATGCGCCGGGGGCCAGTGTGGCCAGCCCGTTGCCCATGTACGCCTCGGGCAGCACCGCCATTCCGTACCACGTTCCGGAGCCGAGCACTTCGCGGATGCTCGCCACAATGATGAGAATCGCGCTATACCCAAGCGCGTTTCCCAGGCCGTCAAGAAACGAAAGGTAAGGCGGATTCTGCAGCGCGAAAGCTTCCGCCCGGCCCATGACGATGCAGTTGGTGATGATCAGACCAACGAACACGCTCAGTTGGGTGCTGATATCGTAAAGGTACGCCTTCAGCACCTGGTCGGTCAGTACGACAAGCGAGGCGATGACCGACATTTCGACGATCATGCGGATTTGGAAGGGAATCACGGTTCGGAGAAGCGAGATCACCGTATTGGAGAGCGTGAGCACGACGGTCAATGCCACGCACATCACGATCGCAGTCTCCATTTTTACGGTGACCGCAAGTGCGGAGCAGATCCCCAGGACCTGTATGGTGATCGGGTTGTTGTCGGAGAGAGGATCGAGGATGATTGCTTTTGTCTTGGACATATCGACTAGCTTCCCCGGATGGTTGCAAAATACTGGTCGTAGGCTTTCATGTCTGAGCGGATGAATTTCATAATGCCGTTGCTGGTGATTGTGGCGGCGGTAATTCCGTCGACGCAGTAATCACACCCGTCGGGATATTTTGATGGGACGCCGTTCTTGACCACCTCGAAAGGAAGAAGTTCGCCGTCCGCCCAGAGTTTTTTCCCTCCGAATTGATTCATGAACCACGGTTCGGAGCATTCCGCGCCGAGGCCGGGAGTCTCGCCGTGCTTATAGAAGGTGACGCCGACGACGGTTGCCAGATCCTGGTCCAGGGCCAGGTACCCGTGGACGGTGGACCAAAGCCCGCGCCCGGAAATCGGAAACGCATATTTTACAATCTCGTCATTTTCCGACCAGAGATAGAGCGGGAGTTTGCTTTTCTCCTTGATTTCCGTCCGTGTCAGGCCTTCGCTGGTTACGTTGGGCATCACTTCGCCGGAGTCGGCCTTGAGCACGACTTCTGATATATTCACAGTGAAGTACTCATCCACCTCTTCTTTCGAAAGAAGCTTCCTGCCTTTCTCGTCTTTCACTTCAATGCCGAACGCCTGAAGCACGTTCATTCTTCGATCAAGTTCGGCGTTATCATCCTGCCTGGTCTTGAGCGCAGCCGCGGTTGCTGAAAGAACCAGGCTGCAGACCACGCAGACAATCGCGGCAAACAGGATTACGTTGCGATCATCCTTTGGCATAGCTGAACTTTCTGAGGTGCGCCTCACGTTTCCGGATGTGCGATTTCAGGACGAAGTGATCAATGGTGGGTGCCATCACATTCATAAACAGGATCGAAAGCATGACGCCGCCGGGGTAGGCGGGATTGGCCACGCGGATCAGGACGATGAGGACGCCGACGAGGATGCCGTAGATCCATTTTCCCTTGGTCGTTGCTGCCGCGGAAACCGGGTCGGTGGCCATAAATACGATCCCGAATCCGAACCCGCCGATGACGAGATGGTAGTAGGCAGGGAGCTGGGTGGCGCCGATAAAGTCTTCCGCCGGGAGAGCATTCATGCACCAGCCCATCGCCAGCAGTCCGATGACCCCCCCGACCATGATACGCCACGAGCCGATCCCGGTTATGATGAGAATGGCGGCGCCGATCAGGACTGGAATCATGGCGGTTTCTCCAATACTCCCGCCTTCGAGGCCGTGGAACATGCTGGACAGGGTGAATCCCGCTTCGCGCAGGGCCACGGTTGCGTTTTCTCCGACCGGGACCAGTGCGGTCACCCCCAGGGGGGTTGCGCCGGTGAAGCCCTCGATTGCAGTCGCGCCGTCCTTCATTACCGTCCATACCCTGTCTCCGATGATATCTCCGGGGTAGGCAAAGAAGAGAAATGCCCGTGCGGTCAGCGCGGGATTGAGGATGTTGAATCCTGTGCCTCCGAAAATCTCCTTCCCGATCACGATGCCGAATGAGATCCCCACCGCTACCTGCCACAGGGGGATGGTGGGTGGAAGTGTCAGGGGGAACAGCATCCCCGTAACCAGGAAGCCTTCGTTGATCTCGTGTTTGCGGATGATGCAGAAGAGAACCTCCCACATTCCTCCCACCGCGTAGGAGACGAAGACGATGGGGAGGACCCGGAGGCTCCCTTCGAACATGTGTGACGCGAATCCGGCGCCTTCGACCTGGTTTACCACGTTGAATTGATGCCCCACGTTGTAGATCCCGAACAGCAGGCAGGGAAGCAGGGCGATGACAACCGTGATCATGACGCGCTTAAGATCAACCGAATCCCGGACGTGCGGAGAGGATTGGGTCGTGTCGGAAGGGGTGAAAAGAAAGGTGTCGTTTGCCTCGTACAGGGGGTACAGCTTCTCCAGTTTCCCCCCGGGCTCGAAGAGGTGTTTTGATTTTTCCAACTGATCCAGCAGGAATCGCATCTAAATTCCTTCCTCTTCGACCATCGCGAGACCTTTTCTGACAATTCCAACCAAATCCATTTTCGATGGGCAGGCAAATGCGCAGGCCGCGAAATCTTCGGGGTCGGTTTCCAGAATGCCGAGTTGAATCGCTGCTTCCGTATCGTTGGCGATCACCGCCCGGACCAGGTAGTCTACCATGATATTCATCGGCATATACTTATCGTACAGCCCGGTAAGGACCATGGAGCGAAGGCTTCCATTCTGGCTGGATCCGAGGTCCCAGGACTTTTCCCGCGCCACCCACCACGAGAGATAGGCGCGGGACATACTGAATCGGCCGAGTCCGGGCCCAGCCCAGCCCATGAAATGGCGTGAGCGATCTTCCGCGATCACGGTCAGTCCGGAACATCGGAAGGGGAGGTGCCCATCCGGGGCGATTTGAGTTCCGCCCATGACATCGCCGTTCACGACGCGTTTTTCACCGCTGGTCAGGTTTCCATTGAGAAGATGATGCAGAGGCGCACCGATCGGGACCCGGTAGTGACAACCGCTCCCATTGCCGACCCCCGGCCCTCCCAGCGCCACCACCCGGTTCGCGGGAACTTTGCCGTCCAGTAAAAGGCGTCCGATCTGGATCAAATCGTCTGCCCGAATGGTCCACACAACGTCTCCCGGCACAATCGGGTCGATGTTGTGGATGTGAAAACTTGTATTTCCGGCGGGGTGGGGACCGGTCGCGCGATGAATCTCCACGCCGTCCGCATGGGTTAGAGCCTTGGGAAGATTGTCATGGTCTCCGGGAAGGACCAGGTGCACGAGACCGTCGGTCAACCGGCCAAGAGCAAGCAGCCCTGCCTGGAAGGCGGCGTCCTGGCCGGCCATAGCCACGCAGATATCGGTGTGGAACGGCGCGGTGTCCATTGCATTCACGAAAATGGACTTCGGGCTGACCGCCGGGTTCGGAATTCTCGAAAAGGGACGCTCCACCAGATAGGCCAGATAGCCTGATGTGGTGAGGATTTCGATGACCCGATCGCGCGCGGCCGACCGCAGCGAGGCCGGCTCGAAAGCGGGAAAGGCCTCGGTTTGCTGGGAGGCGGCGAGATCTATGATGACTTTTTCGATGGCCCGGCGCGGACCGTATTCGATGGTCCGGATTTTGCCGGCGGCCGGAGAACTAAACCGTAGTTCCGGGCACTTTTTGTCGATAAACAGGGGGCTTCCCTGCTTCACCGAGTCCCCTTCCTTCACCAGGAGACGGGGCTTGATTCCGGCGAATTCCTGTGGATAGACCGCCGCCTCGTCGCTCCCATCGACGATTTTCACTTCGTCGGACGGGGCGCCGGAGAGTCGAATATGGAACCCTTTCCTCGTCGAGAATTCAGCCATTTTATAGATCCGGAAAACCAGTCGACCAGCGGAAGGAGAAACTATCGTCCTCTTGAAAAATTTGGGGATAAATTAACGAAGCGCCATCCAATGTCAATCCAAGGTTGGAAGAAAATAAGGCGAAAGCAATCTCGATTCAATACCGAAAACAAGGCCGCTTTTCGGTTTGTGGTTTTCGCAATTCCCAATCGCACTCGTTTTCCTTACGGGGTGCATCGTCTTTCACCACCATCCATGTATATGGAGCTGCCGAACATATAGGAGCAAGGCTCTGATGCCAAAAAGGACACCACATGGGCAATCTCCTCGGGCTCGGCAATACGCCCGGCCGGCAACTTTCCGCCAATCTCCTTGAGCAGGTCCTCTACGTCCCGGCCCTCCGTGTCGGCCCGCGCCTCCTGAATGCTACGCGCCCGCTCGGTGTTGGTCAGTCCTGGACAGACTGTGTTTACGAGGATTCCGTCCCCCGAAACCGCGTCAGATAGCGCGCGGGTCATGTTCAGAATGGCGACGTTGGCGAGGCTTAAGGGGATGTTCTTCCGATCGGGACTGCTACCCGCGCCCCCCCCTATATTTATGATCCGGCCCCAGTGGTTTTCCCGCATGTACGGAATCACCCGTTGCGCCATCCGTAGATAGCTGTAGGTCTTCAGGCCCAGCGCTTCGTCAATCTGCTCCGTTGGAAGCGACAGGATGTCACCACCTCGAGCCGCGCCGACGTTGTTGATCAGGATATCGACGCCACCGAAGCGGGTCACGGTCTCGTCCACCGCCTGTTTACATCCCTCCGGCGTACCCAGGTCGGTCGCGACGGCATGGCATTCTCCACCCTTGGCATGGATTTCCTCCACGGTCCGGTCCAGTGGGTCCCGGTTCCGAGCCGTGACACAGACCCGAACCCCTTCCCGTGCCAGGGCAAGCGCACAACATCGGCCGATGCCGCGGGAGCCGCCGGTGACGATCGCGCGTTTGCCTGCCAGCCCTAGTTCCATGCCCCACCCGAGCGGTTCAAGTAATCCTGTATCAACTCCGTGTACTCCTCTTCTGCCCGGCCTCTCTCATCGCGGAACCGGATGAAGATATCGCGGACCAGTGCACCGACATCGGCGGGTACGCCCAGTTCATCCGCAAATTCAACCCCCAGTTGCATATCCTTGGCCGCCAGGTCGGTTGTCCCCCCAATCGCCTCTCCGTCCAGGAACGCCGCGAGCGCATGTTCGAAGATTCGGCTTTGTCCCATACTCGACGTAATCACGTCGAGCAGGAGTCGCGGCTCGATTCCGGCCCGAGCCCCCATGGCCACGCCTTCGCAAGCGCCAACAAAATTCACGAATAACATCAGGTTGTTGATCAACTTAATCGCATTTCCCGAGCCTGCGGGACCCATGTAGACGATCTTCCTGCCAATTGTCTCCAGCACGGGCCGGACGCGCTCCAGGTCTTCTTCGATGCCGCCAACGAAGATCGTCAGCGTTGCGGCCCGGGCACCGACAGTGCCTCCGCTGATCGGCGCATCAAGAACGTGAATTCCCCGCTCCTGCCCGATCCCCGAGATTCGCCGCATGAAGGATGGCGGGTTGGTGCCCGTGTCGATATAGGTACTGTTCCGGGCCATGCCTGCAAATACCCCCTCCTCTCCCAGTACCACCTCGTTAGCCACCTCGGGGCTGGGCAAACAAGTCAGCAGCACATCGGATCGCGCCGCTACCTCATAGGGCGTATCGACCCGGCCCGCCCCGGCTGCTTCGAGATCTTGGCTCGACTCGCGCCGCACATCCAGGATGGTTAACTCATACCCGGCCTTCAGGATGTTTGCCGCCATCGGATGTCCCATCTTCCCCAGGCCGATGAATCCGATTTTCATGCTGAATCTTCAGTTCGTGTTAGAGACGAGATGAGAGCAGCGTCAAGATCGCTCCTCCTCGTGCGTCTCAAAATCGGCAGGCATCGTGATCTCGAGAACTTCCCAGTCATCCGAATATTCAAGCACCTCGTGCCTGACGCCGGGCGCCTGGTACCAGGCGTCTCCGGCCTCGACGCGGACCTCCCCGATGTCCTCAAAGTAGAGATGCGCCCAGCCCTTGATCAGGTAGACCATCTGGAATTCGAGTTCGTGAGAATGGTATCCCATCGCACCTGTGCAGGGCTGATCGGCGCGAATGATGTGCGCCAGCACTTTGCCTTTCGTGGCTTCCTTGATTCCCAGGTCGCGGTATGCGAGGTAGGGCCGTAGATCCTTACTCCACTGGGCATCCTTCGCGTGCGCGGCAAAAGATTTCGTCGTTTTCTCAGTCACTGTACAACTCCTTCTTCTTTCCTCGTCACCAAAATCTATGGGGTGTCGTTGTCGGTGGCGAGAGAAAATAGAGAAAAGGGCAGAAATGGGAATGGGTGTAACAGTTTAGTCCGAATTTGGGGTAAGGATCAGGATGAATCGTTGAAGAGTTCTGCTTGAGCGGTGTCGGTGTCGGCGGTGAAGAGGGTTTAGGGGGTGTCGGCCTTGGCGCTCGGCAGCCCGGTCGCAGTCGGGGCAGAACGCTGGTGGTGTTTGAAATTCGTGACAAAGGTACGGGGCTGCAGAACGATATCCTCCTGCAGATGTTGGCTGATCATGAACCGATCCGAATCGGAGCGACAGCTTGAGCTCCAATGGAATCGGTTTCGGCCTTCGTAATTTTCCTCCGGTCTCCGCAAGATAGCGACCTTGCCTTCAGAAGAGCTCACAAAAAAATGGGATCACCCATGAAAAGTGACCCTTTCTCCTCGTTCTCCTTCTCCGTGGACTACTGCAGCACAAATGATCTCAGTCGCCCGATCGCATCTGCCAAGAGATTCTCCTCCGTTGCGAAACAGATGCGAGCCCATCCTTCGCCCCCTTCGCCGAACGCGCCTCCGGGTGCGATCACGACGCCGGTTTCCCGGAGCAACGCCTGACAGAACGGCACGCTGTCCGTATTGCCGGGCAGGCGGAAGAATATGTAGAACGCTCCATCCGGCTGTGCGACGGTAATGCTGTCGATCTTCCGCAACTCCTGCATCGCGAGATCGCGCAGGCCTTCGTAGCGCACCAGGTTTTTCGCGATGAATGGTTCACCGTCCCGTAATGCGGTGATTGCAGCGACCTGGGCCATGCTGGGCGCGTGGGAGGTGACGAACTCCTGCATCTGCGCCATCTTCCGGGCGATGTCGGGATTGGCGATAAGGTACCCGATCCGCCATCCGGTCATGCAATAGGTCTTCGAGAAGCCATTCAAAACGATCAGCAGGTCATCCGGTTCGCTGAGGCTCAGGAAGGATTCGCGACCTTCATTGGAGTAGATGATGCGATCGTAAATCTCATCGGCGATCAGGTAGAGCTGATTTGTCCGGCAGAATTCGAGCAAATGCTCTTTCTCCGACCTGGTCATCACCCAACCTGTTGGGTTTGACGGGGAGTTGGCGATGACGACCCGAATATTCGGATGAATCGCAATGGTTTGTTCCAATTTCTGAAAATCCATCCAAAAGCGGCAACGCTGCTCGTCGAACGACAGGGCTACCTCGTGCACATCCGCACCGACCAATTTTGCGGCGCCCGTGAAATTTGGCCATGCCGGCGTGATGTTGATGACACCGTCGTTCGGATTCAGCAGACCGGCAACACAAAGGAAAATGGCCTGCATGGTGCCGCAGGAAACGACAAAATGATCGGGCATCAGAGCTTGGGCGTGGAATTTTTCGTAAAACCGAACGAGTTCGTCCCGCAGGTCTGCCCGGCCAGCGTTCGGCTCATAGAAAACCGCTCCATCGCGCAAGGCATTCGCCCCGGCCTCAATCAGGAATGGCGGCGTTCCAAGATCCGGTTCACCGAAATGCAACGTGACGAAGGACATGTCGGGCCGTTCCACCTGCAGCGAGGTATAGAGATTGTGCAACTCCCGAATTTGTGACGGCGCGATTTCCGACAATCGATCCGCGAGCTGAAACATGGCCTTTTGTTTGACTTCCTGTGGCATGGTGGGCAGTGAAACCTTTCCATTGCTCAGACATCCAATAATGCGGTAATATCCTAGGTTTGCAACTCAATATTGGATTGCAAGAAGGTCGAATCTGAAGGGATCAACATGAAACCGGTTATCGCGCGAATTGACGAGATCAAGAAAGCACTCGAAGGAATCGATACGATTCAGGCCATCGCCGACGGCTTCGAGGCGTACTCTGCAGGGAAGGTCGATGTTCCGGATCCAGGTGAATTGCTCTTCGAAGAACCATCCGGACAGGTGCATATCAAGTATGGCGCGATCCGGGGCGATGACTACTACGTTGCGAAGATCGCCTCGAACTTTCCCGGGAATTCGGACCTCGGGTTGTCCCGCATTCAGGGGGTGATGCTCGTGTACAATCAAAAGACCGGCGAGCCGGAAGCCTTCCTTTTGGACAACGGCTATCTTACGACCATTCGAACCGCCGCGGCCGGCGCCCTGTGCGCGAAATACCTGGCTCCGAAAAATCTGGAACGGATCGGCATGTTCGGGTGCGGGACTCAGGGTCAGATTCAGCTGGAGTTTCTGGATGGCATTGTCGACTGCAAGGACGTTCTTGCATGGAGCCGCAATCCGGAGACGCTGGAATCCTATGATCAGGCAATGACGTCGAATGGGTTCAATATTTCCACCACGCAGGATGCCGCCGAAGTCGCGGCCACCTGCCAACTGATTGTTATGTGCACCCCGTCCCACGAGCCGCTGTTGCAGGCGGATGATGTCCGGCCGGGAACGCACATTACGGCGCTGGGGTCCGACACACCGGAAAAGATCGAGCTCGACTCACAAATCCTCGTCAAGGCTGATGTCGTTGTCGCCGACAGCATTCCACAGAGCCAGACACGCGGGGAGATCTCGCATGCCCGCCGCGCGGGACTTATTGCTGACGATCAGATCGTGGAACTCGGCAACGTCATCACGGGCAAGGCACAAGGCCGTACGTCGGACGACCAGATCACGGTCGCGGATCTCACCGGAGTAGCGGTTCAGGACATCCAGATCTCCAAGGCCGTGTTCGATGCGATGAAGTGACCCTCTCTCCCTGAAGAACCGTCATTCCAAACTAAAGGCCGAATAGGACGCTCTCGTTCGGGGGCGGAGAACCTGGCTTTTTCGGTTCGCCGCGATGACCTGCATCCCGCTGCTCTTGCTTGGCTTGGTGGAGTCGTCTCTTCGAGTCTTTGGGTTCGGCTATTCGACAAAAGCCCTGACAACATATCGTGGCGACCTCACTTGATGAGGACTTTACATCGGCGGCGGCCCATTTTCGCGGAGCGCTGGAAATGCAACCCTGGGATTGGTTTGCCCACAGCAAACTGGGATGTTGGGCTCGCCCTGCGAAATGCTGATTTGAGGCGGGCCTTCTCCCTGCCAAGTCGTAGACGCCATTTGGAGGGCGAAGTTTCAGCTGAGCCGGTTGCTTGATTCATCCAGTCAAAGACAAACAACTCAACCCTCCAATTTCAGCCCGGGTATGCTCCATTCCAACCGAGCGGCTCAGCGGAAGCTTCGCCCTCCAGGCGAGGTGGATTATCAGGCGGAGGCTTGGGCCTTGGCGAGGCTGTTGAGCGGGCCGTTGATTGACGGATTGAAGTCGGCTTCCAGGTAGGCTCGCCATGCTTCGCTCACGGCGGGCCAGGGCGCGAGGAGGTCGGTGGGCATGTTGCAGAACTCCTGGATCTTCTCCAGTGGATCCACATCGCCGAACTCGGCGGCGCTGATTGCGGTCACTTTGTCTCGCGCCTCATCCGTTCCCAGAGTTTTCCCTGAATCCTGTTCGGATCCGGTTGCATCCAGCACATCGTCGGCGAGTTGGTAGGCGGTGCCAATGGCATATCCTGCCTCGGTCAACGCCTCTTCCAGTTCCGGGTTTTCACCGGCTGCGGCAAAAGAAACAAAGGCGAAAAGAGCGCCGGTCTTGTAGCGGGCGATTCGCACGCAACGATCCCAGGTCGGAGGGGAACCTCGCAGGAGGAGTTCCTGCTCGGATTCGGCTTCGCAGACCTGTCCGGTCATTTCCACCAGCCGGTTTGTCCAGCCGTTGTTCGCGTGCCGCTTGCATGTGATATCGAGCGCCTTAAAAAGGAGAAGGTCGCCTAGAAGGATGGCGCCGGAGATGCCGCGCTCAAGCCAGAAGGTCGGTGATTCGCGGCGGATCATTCCGCCGTCGATCACATCGTCGTGCAACAGGCTGGCAGCATGCACCATTTCCACCGCGGCCGCGGCGTGCGTCATGTCTTCCTGGGACACAAGCCCTGCACCGGCGAGTCGATACGCGAGGCGGGACCGTAACATCTTACCGGTGGCGATTACGTTGCCGCTGTTTTCCAGCAATGCACCGAGCGCGGTCGAAGAAAGAGAATCGCTCATCACGCTCCGCACGCCGTGGAGGAATTGCTCCACGCCGTCTGCGCTCAGTTCGTCCTGTGCGGACACCTGCATCTATTGACTATGCCGAACTCCCATGATGCCGTCAAAAGAAAACCTGACAATTCAGGTGGAGTTGCGCGGATTCCCTCGTCTCATCCTTCTTGCTGTCATCCCATTGGGAGTCCATAGTCGGCAATTCTCTGATGAGGCTACAGAAACTCAAAGGCTACCAGGGACCACGGGGGGCGGTGGTGCTGGTGATCATGGACGGCGTAGGGATCGGCGACGGCGGGCCCGGCGACATGGTCGAAAAGGCAAGCACACCACACCTGGACTGGCTTGCGGCGAACACCCCCCACACCCGGCTCAGGGCGCACGGGCTGGCTGTCGGCATGCCTTCGGACGACGACATGGGTAACAGTGAAGTCGGCCACAACGCAATCGGCTGTGGGCGGGTTTTCAGCCAGGGAGCCAGCCTCGTCCAGGATGCGGTGTCGTCCGGATCACTCTACCAGGGTGAAATCTGGGGTAAACTGGTCGAAAATTGCGTGAAGAACCAGTCGGCCTTTCACTTTATCGGGCTGTTGTCTGACGGGAATGTTCACTCCCACATCGCCCACCTGGAATCGATGCTGTCCACGGTCCTGGAAGCAGGCGTGTCCCGCGCCTGCGTCCACGTGCTATTGGATGGGCGGGATGTTCCCCCCACCTCGGCGCTCGACTATGTGGATCGTCTGGAGGCGTTTCTTGCGTCTCTTCGTGAGGGGAGCGGGAACGCGGATTTCGCGATTGCCTCCGGAGGCGGCCGCTTGAACATCACCATGGACCGGTATCATGCGGATTGGGGTATGGTGGAGAGGGGATGGGACGTTCATGTCCGAGGTTCCGGCGCTGCATTCGAATCTGCTCGCGAGGCGATCGAATCGCATCGAGCCGACAACCCGGGCGTGATCGATCAGGATCTCCCTCCTTTTGTTATTACGCGCGACGGTCGCCCGATCGGTCCCATTTGCGACGGAGACAGCGTGGTCCTGTTCAACTTCCGCGGAGACCGCGCGATCGAGATCACCCGCGCGTTCGAAGACGACGATTTCGACCCGTTCGACCGATCCCCTCGGCCTGAAGTCGAATTCGCCGGCATGATGGAGTACGACGGGGATCTCCACATTCCCCGGCAGTACCTGGTCGAACCGCCTGCCATCGACCGGACAATGGGTGAATACCTGGCCCGAAGCGGCGTGCGCCAGTTGGCGATAAGTGAAACCCAAAAATTTGGTCACGTGACGTATTTCTTTAATGGGAACCGATCCGGGAAATTCGATGCGTCACTTGAGGAGTATGTTGAAATCAAATCGGACAACATTCCGTTTGAGCAGCGACCGTGGATGAAAGCCTCCGAGATCACGGATGTCGTCGTGGATGCGATGAAATCCGGCCGGTTCGATTTTATCCGCTTGAATTATCCCAATGGAGATATGGTGGGTCACACCGGTGATTGCCTTGCAGTAGAGATTTCCGTGGAAGCCGTCGACCTGGGGGTGGGTAGACTGCTGGATGCCGCCCGGGAATCGGGCGCGATCCTGGTCGTGACGGCAGACCACGGAAACGCGGATGAAATGTACGAACTGGACCGGAAAACAGGTTCGGTGAAAGTTGATCCGGCCACCGGAATGCCCCAAAGGAAGACCGCACATTCGCTGAATCCCGTCCCGTTGTACCTGTTTGACCCGGAGGGGGAAGGGCGGTTTCAAGCGGTTGACCCGGCAGATGCGGGTATCAGCAGTCTCGCGGCGACCTGCCTTACCCTGCTGGGGTATGAGGCTCCGGGGGACTACGATCCCTCCCTTGTGCGTCTTTCAGCCGACAATTGAAGATTTGAAGACCCCGTAGTGGGGATATTCTTTACATCGAAACGGGAATTTAGGAGTATGCCCGTTTGCTGTCTTCACAGCATTCCTGAATGGGTGACTGGACACACTTAGGACAGAGTGCCCGACCTAACATACAAATAGAAGAAAGGGGAGCGATGAGCTTTGATCTGAAAAAACAGGGGATATCGGCGTCTAAAATCCACCGCAACCGCAGTGTGGCCAGGCTTTTCAAAGGGGCCATGGCGCGCGATGAGTACATCCCGTCCGACGCGGGCGCCATGATTGCGAAATCCGGCGTGAAAACCGGTCGGAGTCCGGGCGATAAGCGCGTCGTAGAAGAGTCGGACTCGAAAGAGGACGTTTGGTGGGGCAAAGTCAACATCCCGTTGAGCGAAGACTCGTTCGGCCGGATCAAGCAAGAGGCCCTTGAGTTTCTGAACGGCTGTGAAGACATTTTTGTCGTGGACGGATTCGCCGGATGGGATCCCAAGTACAAAATCAAAGTCCGCATCATTTGTAGCCGGGAATACCACGCGCTCTTCATGCACAACATGCTGATCCGGCCAACCGAAGATGAGTTGGCCTCGTACGGGGATCCTGACTGGGTGGTCTACAATGCGGGCGTTGCGCTGGCATCGGAAGGAATTGAAGGGCTGACAAGTCAAACCTGCTCCGGTCTTAACTTGAAATCCCAGGAGATGGTGATCATCGGTTCCGAGTATGCCGGCGAGATGAAAAAGGGCATTTTTACCGTCCTGAATTACACCTTGCCAAAGCAGGGCGTGCTCTCCATGCACTGTTCCGCGAACGAAGGATCCGGGGGTGATACCGCCTTGTTTTTCGGGCTGTCCGGCACCGGCAAAACGACCCTTTCCGCGGATCCGAACCGCAACCTGATCGGGGATGATGAGCATGGCTGGTCGGAGGACGGCATTTTCAATTTCGAAGGCGGATGTTACGCCAAGACGATCGATTTGTCGGAAGAAAAGGAACCGGAAATCTTCCGCGCGATACGCTTCGGGAGCGTGCTGGAAAACGTAGTGTACGATCCGGAAACCTACAAAGTGGATTACTCGGACGGTTCGATCACGGAGAATACCCGGTGCAGTTACCCTGTGGAGTACATCGACAACGCAAAGATTCCATGTGTAGGCGGCCATCCGGACAACATCGTATTTCTGACCTGTGACGCGTTCGGTGTGCTGCCTCCGGTGAGCAAATTGACGCGCGGCCAGGCCATGTATCATTTCATCAGCGGGTACACCGCGAAAGTGGCCGGTACCGAGGTGGGTGTCACCGAGCCGGAAGCGACCTTCTCCGCCTGTTTCGGCGCAGCATTCCTGGTCTGGCATCCCACCAAGTACGCTGAAATGCTTGCTGAGATGATTGATCGACACGGTTCGACGGTCTGGCTGGTGAACACCGGCTGGTCGGGTGGCGCATACGGGGTAGGCGAACGCTTTCCTCTCAAGCATACGCGCGCGATTATCGATGCGGTCCTCGACAACAGCATGCGGAGCGCGGAATTCGATACGCTCGACATTTTCGGGCTAGAGATCCCCAAGGTTGTCAATCACGTGCCGCCCGAGATTTTGAATCCCCGGACGACGTGGGCAGATAAGAATGCGTACGATAGCACGGCATCCAAGCTGGCCGCCATGTTCGTCGAGAATTTCAAGAAATACGCGGACCGCGCGACGGCCGAGATCCTGGACGCCGCGCCCCAGGTTCCGGCGAAGTCGTGAGTCGAACCTCGGTGGGTCCGAAACAGCACGGCCGCAACCGAACGGAAATTGAACAGAAGGAAACGAAGAGAACGGAGAGGATGTTTGGTCACTCCGTGGCTCTTCGTGGGAGGCAATGGTCGCAAGCTAAAGCGATTATTTGAGTTGATCGCGGTGCGAGGGTTATGAATCGAAAGGAGTATTCCCGATGATGCGTTCGATGTTGGTATCGATTGTCTGTTTGTTGGCCGGCGTTGTCTCGTCTTTCTCTCACTGCCAGGTTCCGTGCGGGGTGTACACGGACGAAATGCGCTTTACCATGATTGAAGAGGACCTTCAGACGATTGAAAAGGCGATGGGGAAGATCAACGAACTTTCCGCCGCCGCGAAACCGGATTACGCGACCATTGCCCGGTGGACGGTGACCAAGGAAAGTCATGCCGGCAATATTCAGAAGATCGTTTCCGAATATTTCATGACGCAGAGGATCAAAGCGGATGCCGAGCAGTACCCGGCGAAGCTGTCGACCCTGCACCAGATGCTGATCAGTGCGATGAAGTGCAAGCAGACTGTAGACACAGTCCACGTATCGAAAAGCCGGGAGCTGGCTGCGAAGTTCAACGCCCTCTATTTCGGAAAATAGTCACACGAGGGGCTAACCCGGAATTACTCTGAGATGCGCGGAACCGGGGCGGGGGAATCCGGTTCGGCCTGTTTCGCGTCCGGGATGAGATCGAGGAGGGCTACGATCTCGAGAAGTTTGCCGTCTTCGGTGGCGAAGAGGACTTTGTGGGTGCCATGCATCAGCATTTTTTCGATTAGCTCCGGTGCCCTGGCGGTAGGCGTATTGGGCGATAGGTTTGCAGAACTCCCCGTCACGCCTGGGGATTCGGGCGCAGTCGCCCGCAGCCCAAAGGGTTTCGTCCCCGGGCACCTGCGGGTGCCCTCGGTGACCATGCGTCCGTGATGATGAGGCAAACCCTCCGCTCTGCAGAACGACTGCACCAGGGAGTGCGGCGCATTCCCCACGGTGTTGGTGTCGATGGAGGTATCGTCGTGGAGGTACGCCATTTTTGACGGCACTGCTTTGACGGATCGGTTCAGCAGGATGTGGAGCCCTCTCCGGCGAAGCTTCCGGGCCGCATGATCGCCTAATTTTTGATCCAGTGAAGGGGATAGGTGCCCCTTGGCGTGGATCAACATCACGCGGAAGTCTCTCCCGCATCCATTCGGAGCGTGCGGGAAGGGAGATCGATGGATTCCTCCCGGCCCTTGAAGACCTCCGATGCGTTTGCAGAGGTGGCGAATCGGGTTGATTCCGTGCCTCGGTGCCAGCGCGCCGCCCGCGACTAAGGGGGTTCCCGTTCCATGCACGGGCTCTTCGATTTGATCGCACCTCAGGTCATTGCGCGTAGCGCGCCTGAGCTTCCGACCGGAGAGGGGCAAGAAGAGAAGATGAAAAAGCGGATGCCCCGGCATCGATCTTCTTTGTGGCACTCTTAATCGACCCGCGGTCCGAATGCGATATCGATTAAGATTACGACAAAGAACTCGAAGCATTAATGACAATCAAATTCTGCGTTTGGGGGCTTGATCCTGTGCCTCGTACGGAAGGGGATCCTCCACGCCGGCCTGCTGGAACCCCCGGAGTCGGAGCGCGCAACTGTCGCAGGTGCCGCAGGCGGACTCTTCGTTTCGGTAGCAGGACCATGTGAGGTGGAGGGGCGCTTCGAGCTCGATGCCTCGTAGCACGATGTCCCGCTTGGAGAGTTCGATGATCGGGGTCTCGATCACAATGGCAGTGTCCGGACGGGTGCCCAGCTCGATGACCGCGTTGAAGGCGTCATAGAAGGCGGGCCGGCAATCCGGATAGCCGGACGAGTCTTCCTCGACGGCGCCGATATAGATTCGACCGGCGCCGGTGACCTCCGCCCAGCTCGCCGCGGCGGCGAGAAAATGTGCGTTCCGGAATGGAACGTAGGAGGAGGGGATATCGACCGCCTCGAGGTTTGCCTCGGTCACTTCGATGCCCGGGTCGGTGAGTGAAGATCCGCCGACCCTGCGCAGCGGGTCGATCACAACATCGAGCAGATCGTGAACTTGCCAGAAATCGGCGAGATCGTGAAAGGCCCGTTTTTCGCGTGTCTCGGTTCGCTGCCCATAATTCACATGAAGGAAGAGAAGTTGGCTGTGCCGCTGCCGGGCGATGGCGGCGGTGACGCAACTGTCCAACCCTCCGCTGACAAGGACGACCGCTTTTTGGGTTGGATCCGCGTTTTCATCGTTCATGGTCAGACTCCGCGCGTTTGCGGGTTCCAGATGTATTTGTGGAGTTGAAGCTGGTACCGGACGGGCAGCCCATCCTCGAGAATCCATTCCGCGAGCTGCACATTGGGGAGTTCGTCGAACACGGGTGACATCAGCACGGTGCAGCGCTCGTGTAGCCCGTGTGTGCGGATGAATTTTCGCGCGTATTCGTAGTCCTCCCGGTCTCGAACTACGAATTTGACTTCATCACGATCCGTGAGCAATCGGATGTCCTGCGTTCGACAGGCATCCTTCATGCCGGAGCCGGGACACTTCACGTCGACGATTCTGTGTACGCGCGGATCGACGCGCGAGATATCGACGCTACCGGATGTTTCGAGAATCACTTCGAACCCCGTGTCGCAGAGACTTTCCATCAATGCCGTGACCGGCTCCTGTAAGAGGGGCTCGCCGCCGGTGATCATGACCAGGCGGCAGGGATAGGTTTGGATCCGGGAGCGAATTTCGTCGAAGGACATCGGCGTACCGTGCGTGAAGGCATACTCCGTATCGCACCATGAGCACCGGAGATTGCACAAGGACAGGCGGATGAAGATGCATGGTTTTCCCATCCAGGACGATTCGCCCTGGATGCTGAAAAAAATCTCGTTGATGTCGAGGACGGCTGGAACCGGCGTGCTCATGCGATGTCTCTTTGAACAAGTTCCTACTGAAGGGCTCCTTCGCCGTCTTGTACTTTCGGCGCCTGGACTGTTTTTGTCACCTGGTTGGTGAGCCCGTTGAGGACCTCGAAGTCAATCGCGTCACGGGCTGCGATCATGGTTTCCCACGGGACGTTGTATGCTTCAATATAGATCAGAAACCGGTCCGCGTACAGCAGGTTTATCTCGGACCGGCCGGTGTTTCCGTCATACATTTCCGTTCCGTTGCCGCCCAGATGACGGGATGTACGCTCGAACCCGGTCTCGGTCTCCCGGTCGTATTGAAGGGCGGCCGCTTGCGCTTTGTCGGCGATGGCCAAGAGGCTCCGCATGGTCCCGCCGTCGGATATCTTCACTTTCAACTCGCCACCGTTTTCCGCGGAATACCGGCGCTGGGCGTGCGACGTGGATAGGCCCAATTCTCGTCGGCTTTCGCCGGTTGGTTTGGGGGCAGGGGCCAGGTTTCCGACTGCTTCGGGGAGCGCCTTTTGAAGTTCCCGGAAGTCCGCGGCGTCGGCACCGAGACCCCCTTCGACGGCGTTTTGCACGTTCTGCAAAGCCTCCGCAAGACCTTTCCCGGCGTTTGTCAGGCTGTTGGAAACCTGTTCAGAGGCATCGGTAAGTTGTTCTCCAAAGCGCTCACTGGTCGCGTGAATTTCTTGAACGATCTCTTCAACGTCGCTTTGTGCCTGTTTTGTGCAACTTGCTGCAAATAAGAGCGCAATGACGATTGCCAAGGTTCCAGTGGTGGTTGTTTTCATGAGATCACCTCCTTTGGGAGCACTGCCAAGTGGCCGTTTTGGCAGCTTCTCAATACGATCCGGATGGGTCGATGTCAAATTAATTTGCGGTACCTTTCGAAAACCAGGAGATTCATTTCGCGCTACTATATCAGTATTTTTCGAGATGAGGTGTTGCCATTCTCCACGACTTAGCTATCCTGCGTATCAACTTGGTGCGTGCGGAGTTCACAAGGAGGACCGACCGGCGCTTCACGGGTAAAATCAACCGAAAGGAAAACGTACCCTATGGCAGCGAAGAAAAAAGCGGCGCCCAAAAAGGCGCTGACAAAGAGTGAGATTCTTGGTGCCCTCGCAGAGGACACAGGGCTGGCGAAAAAAGATGTCGCTTCGGTGTTTGAATCACTGGGCGGATTGATCGGCAAGAGCCTTGGCCGCGGCGGCTCCGGTACATTCACGGTTCCCGGCCTCTTGAAGGTCAAGACCGTGAAGAAGCCGGCCCGAAAGGCCCAGAAGAATGTCCCCAACCCGTTCAAGCCCGGCGAGACCATGGACGTTGCAGCGAAGCCCGCGACGACGAAGGTCAAAGTCGTGCCGCTCAAAAGGCTCAAAGATATGGTGTAGCCCGCTGGGCAATGCCGATGATCGAAACCCTCCGGGCACGTTGCCTGGAGGGTTTTTTTGTGCGGCTCAAAACCGGGATCGGAAATCGGAAATCGGAAACTCGAGACGATTCGCCGGATGGTCCTCCGAGGCGCCAAGATCCGGATAGTCCTTCGCGGAACAGGCGCGGAATTTCCTGCACATGCGAAGGTATCTTTTCCCGTGCTGTTCCATGAAATGCTGTGCGTCCCAGGAGTCCTTGGAGAGCAATTGGCGGTTGCCGGGCGGGACGACATACGCGATGGCCTGCACGATGTGGGTTCTGGTGGCTACCGAGACCACTCTTGTCTCGTACACGTCGTCTTCGAATGCATGAAAAATTCCCAGCGTTTTAGCGTCAAGATCTTCATACAAGACGCCGTCGGTGTAACCCCGCGGGTCTGCAATGATGCCGGGATAGGTCCGTCCCTTCATCCTGTACCGTGCATAGCCGCGCGCAGTCCCGGGGACCGTCGGCAATGTGCCGCCTGTCAGGCACTTGACGATTTCGGGGATCGACAATGTTCCATATCCAAAAAGTGTAGCCATGACCTGAGTGACTTCATAAGATGAAGACACGAAGGAGAACACCTTACCAAATATTGCCGCATGATTCAACTCATAGATCACATTAACTTGGTGGTAAAAGATATCGATGTGTCCCGCCGATTCTACGGGGAGACGTTGGGACTCACGGAGTCGTTTCGAAAAATCCTCGAAGGGGACTGGGTAGATGAGGTCACCGGAATCGAAGACGTGTGCGCGGACTGCGTTTTCTACGAGTTTCCTGGTGGCACGACCCGGATTGAACTGCTTCACTTCCGATCCGGAAGCGGCGCATCGTCGGATTATAACGAGTTACCCGATACCATTGGCGTGCGGCATCTTGCATTTCAGGTAGATGATCTGGATACGTTCGTAACGCATCTTCGTGAACAGGGAGTGCACCTGTACTCCGAACCGGTACGGGTCCCGTTTCCCGTTGGAAGAGAGGGCCTCACCAAGCGCCTCTGCTACTTCAGGGATCCGGACGGAGTGCTTTTGGAAGTTGCGGAGTATACCCGCTAATCTTTTTTCTTTGGCTCTTTTGTGGTGAATTCGCGCGTTGAGGTCACTACGCCTATGACGGGTCCGAAACCGGCCGTCGCATCGATGGTGTAGGTGGTCAGCGGCTTTAATTTATGCACCGAACTGGATAATCCGCCTCCACTGATTCGCAGCAGGAGCGACTCGTCGATCTCAAGCTTGAGGCGTTCCCTGATTTTTCCATTCGAATCGGTGAGCTGGACGCGGATTACATCCGGCATGCCCCTGCCGGGAATCACTCGACGGCCCTGCATGGTGAGGTTCGCCTGGATGGAGTTGGAGGTTGTTCTGGCGACGCCGGCTGCAGCGAGTCGGATGGGTCCGAGCATTTTCGACGGAGTCACGTCGCCGATTCCCGTGGCCATCTCTTCAACGATGTAGCCGCCGGTTCGAATCCTGCTCAATCCGGCAGGACCGACAAGCTCGATGCGCAAAACCACGGCTGCGATGTCCGGCCGCTGAATACCGTAGGAAAACTCGAAATTGAATCGGGTATCCAGTGTTCCATTCTTCATCGTGAAAAGAATGTCGCTCCAGCGGGAGATGCGAAACTCCTCCTCTTCGCTCTTCTTGTACTTCGTTCGCCGGGCCTCGATCTTTTTTGGTACGCGGTATTGCGGAGAGCCGGGGCTGTAGACATAGAGGATGTCATGCAGTGAATCGATATCGGGCTGATCGAAAATAAAATAGGCGACGTCTTCGGATCGTGGACCCAATTGTGCGCCCCAATACGTTGCCGAATCGGGATTTCGCAGTTCCACCTTCGGCAGGCTCGAAGCTGGGATCGATTCGGGTTCCGCCAGGGTTGCCCCACCAAAAAAAGGGTCACTTGCCTGTGGCGTGCTCCGGTCCGGTTGTTCCTGTCTATCGCCGCTCTTCCCTCCTCTGGGCGCAGCCATTTCTTCCCGATTCAAGTTTTGAATGTAATCACGGTCGGCCTCGCTCAGTCTATCAATGCCGATTCGCATGCGTTTACCGCTCGGCGTCTCGAGCTCAACCTGCGACCCATCGAATTGAACAAACGAGGCCTCCATCGTGGTCCCACTCACGCTCGTCCATGTTCGAGCGTACGCGGAGTGACAACCCAAGGTGAGCAGGGCCAACCCGATGGTCAATTTGTGCAATGAGATATTCCCTTTCATTGAGATGCGGTGTTTGCGGCATAGAGTCCCACGAATGCAGCGATGGTCGCAATGACCCAGAAGGTAGACAGCAATTTCCAGAACGGGGTAAACCGGCTGCGGTTCGCCCGTTCCCGCTCGACTAAAAATCCCAGCACGGCTCCGGCAATCAGGCCGCCCAGGTGAGCGAAATTGTCCGCATGAAAGGCAATTCCGAAAAGGAAGCCGTAAATGCTCCATTTAATGAAGAAGCCGCGATATGTGCTACGTAGAAATCCGCCGGAGAAGTGACAGTAGGTGATGCCGAATCCGATCAGGCCAAATAGTGCCCCGGATGCGCCGACTACGAGGATGACGGCGTTTGCATGCAGGATCAGGTGCGGCGCCATTGCGGCAACAAGGGTGATCATGTACACCGAGTAAAATCTCGCGGTGCCAAGCTCGTCTTCAAGGAGGGGACCGACCTGGGAAAGAGCAATCATATTAAAAGCAATGTGCATCATTCCGCCGTGGTTAAATCCATAGGTGATGATTTCCCACCAGGCACCGCTGAGGAAGGCCGGGGGCAAGAATCCGCCCATCGCAAACAGCGCCTCGGTAGTGGGGTTTAAAAGCATCGGGATGCCGTACAGGCGGATCATGACGATTATTACGCCGATGTTGAATACCAGCAGGCAGGGAGTAGCGATACAGGCGCGGGGCATGATCAAGCCCACCATTCTCGAGCAGGATTGTTTTCGCCAGGATTCCGCTTTTGTGCCGCATTTGGGGCATTCTGTTTCGTCCCGGTCGAGCAGGCCGCCGCATTCCCTGCAGAACTTATGCTGGTAGGATACGACCTGCTTTTTGCCCCACAAGTTGGCCTTGAAGTTCTCCCACCGGTTTTGCCAGCGGATGATCCGCCACTGCCATTGCGTGCCGTTCAACCCCAGCGAATCGAAGAATTTCTTCCAATCCATTGCGCTCCGTATAGGATAACGGTCCCCGTCAGGCAACGTGGAAACCGGAGGTTGCGGTTGTGTGTCGTGAGTTGTTGGCCTAGTGTCCTGCCCCCCAATCAGCTCTATTTGGTGGGATAGGACACGACAGTGAGAATTCGGTTACGAGACGTCATTCATGGATGAAGATCCCATTGGACTGGTTCTCGAGGGGGAATCTGAACGCATTCGTGCCTCGTACGAAGCGTTTCGCCGTGTACCCATTGACCTAGATCTCTGGGGGGAACCTTTGCCGGAATTGCCGAGGTACTGGAATACCATCGAAAAGCCGGTTGAAGTCACCGGTCCGGGCACATTTCTGGGAAAAGCCACCCGCACGCTGAGTTTTGAGCCATGCGAAACGCCGGGCTGGTGGTTTGACCGAACCGACCTCGCGGACGATCTTCCGGTGAAAGTGTCGATCCGCAACGTTTGGAATACGGGCCAGGTGGTCAGCAATATCGTGCTGCGCAGTGGCGCGCCCTCCAATTACGTGCGGCTCGTTGAGCACATTATCGCCTTAAAACTTGGGACCGGAATCCACAGCCTGATGATCAAAACGGAATCCGGGGATCCCCCCCTGTTAACAAGGTACGGCCGCGAAATCCTGGAGGCGCTGGATGGAGCTGGAACGCGTTCGTCGAAATTGCCGGTTCCGTACGTAACCGTCAAAGAACCGGTGACCATCGGAGGTTCACGCGGCGGATTTCTCACAATTTCACCCCCTCAGGGGGACCGTCCGGCGCTCTCGATCGATTGTGCTATCGACTTTAAGACCGCGATCGGTGAGCAGCGAATTCGATATCACGTTGACGGACCAAATTTCCGGCACGGCGCCGAGGCCCGCACCAACACCACGATGCTTAAGATGCTTTACTGCAAGACGATCGGGAAGGTGTTCGCGGATATTCGAAACCTCGGCTACAACTGGGAAAATGTTCTGGTAGCCGGGCGGTTCGGGTATCTCAACAAGCCGAAATTGGTTCATGAGGGCAAATCGCTCGAAGCAGTCTGGCACCGGTCGGCGCTCGATTTGTGCGCGGCGCTGGCCCTGATTGAGGATGGCCGCTTCGTGGGGCGGGTGACGTCTTACAAGGCGGGTCACAGGCTGGACGTTGAAATGATTCGCCTCCTGTACCGTCACCAGCTCCTGGTCCCCCTGAAATCTTCCCATTCTTGACAAAAATGGCCTGAACCGCGATTTCGGATTGAACAATATCAAATCTGTGGTTCTCTAACCGTGTGTATTGTTCCGTTGCGCATCCTGTATTGTTTTGCACGGACTTGCGGAGCAACAAATTTGAATCGCGGCCATGCACCTGATTTTCGTCCTCACTAGTCTAGTAAGGGAGTGGGTGGAGCTCCACCGCCTCACTCGTGAGGCGGTGAGGGACCAATCGTCCCTTTTTCAGAAAACGCTTACCGCCCTGCAGCATATAAACGGGGAACTGCGGGAGAAAGCTGCGCTCGACCTCGCGAATTGGACGGAGCAGGGGGTAACGCGACGCGAGGGGATCGAAGCGCTTCAGTGGGCGGCACAGACCTTCCCTCCGCGGTGTGATTCTGCCAGGCATGGCTTCGACACATTGCTCGTCGAGGCGGCAGGCAGTAATCCTGATCCCACTTATGTAAACGTCATTCGCGAATGCTTTGCCGTGTATTCGGAGGAAGCCCGCTGGGAAGCGCTGTCGCTGCTTGCCTCGATCCACGACCGCGGTTCCGCCTATGTCTACATGGACCTGATGCGCACCGCGATGCGCGAACACGGGTTTGCCGTGCTTCCCGTGGCTCCCCTGCTTGAGGTCCCGCGATTCCCGGATATCTATTTCCCGGGACTGTTTACCTATCTGCCTGAACCAACGCACAGCCAGTCCGTCTGGAGCGTGGCGCTGCGCTACTGCCAGGAAGGGATGCTGGACGCCAATGGATTGTGCGCTGTGACCGGTCAGCTTCTTCAGGACTATCTCGAACTTCGAACCGACCTGGACAAGGCCGAGCCGAGGGAAGGACCGCAGTGGGTGTGGGAGGACGGGTACGCTTCCACCCGGTTCAAGGCCGCCCTTCTGTTGGACTTGATGGGCTACGTCCGATCCGAATCGGTGGTTGCTGAACTGATGCAAGCAGAGCAATCACCGGATCCGCGCCTGCGCTTATTTGCACTGATCTCCCTCGTCCGTCACGGGATGGAGCCGGGGCTACAGACGTGGATCCCCGCCGCGCAGTCCTCCGAGACCTGCAATCTGCTCTACGAGCGCCTCAGCGACCTGCACCGACTCGATTTGTTTCCGGTCGAATTCGGAACCCAGGATGCCTTTGCCGAATCAGACATGGTGAACTGGCTGATGTATCCGGCCGAATTGGGCCGAGCCCCCGATGAAGTTGAGCTGATGCACGTCGAGCCCTTCGAGCAGGACGAAGACGGTCCCGGCGGCACCTACGAGATTTACCTGTTCCGATTCCGTACCAGCGAGCCGAAGTGGGCGGCTGAAAAAGGGTGGATGGCGGGCATTGCCGGACCGTTCGAGCGGGGGGGCCAACCCAGCATCGAAAGCCTGGGAGCCACCTTCAGTTGTTTCGAATCGTGGGATATCAAGACCCCGGAAGAGCACATGGAATCGATCCTGAGCCTTTTCGATTCGCGGAGCTGATTTCGGGACACGAATATCGAATACTCAATGTCCAATGTGGACATTGAAGGATCTCTTCCCTCGGACATTCGAAATTGACCATTCGATATTGGTCTTGAGATTCCGAGCTTCTTTGCCCAGGGTTTCACCGTGTTATGCCTCTTGGATCCACTCTGTCGTATTCCCGCCGCGTTCCGGATGACGGTGGTTTTCCTATTCCTTCCGCCGGTCCTATATGCGCGCGCCGCCGAGGTCGATGTGAACCCCGATATCTGGGACGGAATCATCCCAAACCTCGAAGAAGTGCGCGTTTTGGAGGACCGTCACAAAGACCTTCCTCGTTGGGCTGTGTTTCGAACAGATCGGGGAGATAACCAGGAACGGATTGAAGCCTTGCTGGACGAGGTGACCGAGATCCTCGCGATCTCCCCGGTGCAGGGACTGCGCGTTGAACTTGCGGCCATGCAGGAGCGCAATGCCGAGGATGAAGCCAAAATCTCTGCGCTTCGTGAGCGCAGGATCTCCGCGCCGGAAGACGCCCTCATCGGAGAGACAGTCAAGCGGATTGACAACCAGATGGAAAAGTTACGCGAATCCATTCGCGGTCGGGACAGCGAAATCCGAGACGCGAAAACGCGCTTCGCAAAGGAAGTAAAGGCGTCCGGCATCGACCTGTCCCGTGACCAGCTCGATTTTCTTCTGAGCACCGTGGTTGGAGACACTGTCATCGATATCGGAATTGCCTTTCAGAACGTGAAGAATATTACCGGCCAACTCGAGGCGCTGACCGGTGAAAGTCTCGAGAACATGGAGACGGCCCGTAGGTACTACGGAATGTACACGGTGCTGCTCAAAGCGTTGGCGGCTATCTACGATTCGGCAATTTCGGAAATCGATCAACTCTATATCCCTGAGATCGACGACATCGATACACGCACACGGGTTCTGATCACGAAGACAAGATCCCTGCTGGAAGGTGCCGCCGAAGAACATCTGGAAGCGCTCGGTGGGAATGTTGCGGCGCAGGAGTTTGCTCTCGAGGCGGCAACGCTGTATCGAGATTACCTGGTGCAGCAGCGCGGGGGGCTTGACGAAGCGCGTGACAAATTGCGCGAGAACCTCTCGGTAGCGCAAAACACCTACGAGACCGTGAAAATATCGGGAGACCTGCTGCGCGTCATGAACTCAAGCGAGGATCTTTTCGAACTTCTATTTGAGCTTCAGGTTCCTACGTTGCGTCCGTTCGAGAATCTCGAAGTCAAGCGGGAGTTCGAAAAGTTGACGACGCAACTCCGCCGATCCGAATGATTGCCTCTGGCGCCGAATGGCCGACATGGCTTGATCAGGATCAATTTTTACAGAAATCCGAAGTTAAAAGTCAGGCAGACGATTTCTCCGTCTTTGCCTATCCCCAGGTAGGGCTTTGCGAAAGAGCCGCCGGCATACACGACGTTGGCTTTGCAGGGTGATAATCGTGTTTCTATTCAGCCCGCCTTGCCGATGTTGCCTCATGCCGCTATGTTCCTCCGGTTGAACTGCGCCTTCCGAATTCAGCGAGATGCATGCCCAATTCGCCGCGAACTCGATAAATATCCGGCAAAATGGGTAATTCGCGAACGGTTGAATAAGAGAGGATGCGATACGTCCTAGTGATGAACATTCCAGTCATCGTCAAGTCTGAAGGTAAGACATGTCGACATCGGGAGAAACTCTTGATACAAGGTGACATGAGGAGCGGCGCGGTCGGTGTGTTTTAGATGAGCGCTGAGAATAAACAATTCAAACGTACGACGAGAGGCGGACCCCGCCCGAACTGTCGCGTTTTTGCGATTCTGGGGTGCTTGTTCGCTTTTTTTATTCCTGTTTTTGGAACTCCTGTTTCTACAAACAGTTTTGAGGCGTGGGGCGGGCTCTGTTTTCCGGTCGGGGAGACCATTCGATATAACGTCACTTGGGCGGGGGTCGTGGTGGCCCGGACTACGGCATCTTCCGAGTGGGTCGAAGAGGAGGGCCGGAAGTTTGTTGCCATTCGATTTCGGACCAAATCGAACGCCGCCATCAGTACTGTTTACCCGGTAGATGACCTGCTCGAGAGTATCGTCGACCCGGAGACGTTTTTGCCCATCCGTTTCACCAAACATTTGAGTGAGGGTCGGTATCGTTGCCACGAGGTGACGACGTTCGACCATGTCAACGGGATCGCCACCTTGGAGAATCGCAGGGACGAGACGTCTCGCCAGTACGAGATTGATGAGGATACGCGTGACCTCATCTCATTCATGTATTCGATGCGCGGCAGCACTTTTCCCGTGGGGTCCGAGCAAGAATTCGGGGTCATGGCGGATGAGAAACTCTACAATTTGTACGTAAAGTCACTGAAGAAGGAGCTCGTCAGGGTATCCCGGATCGGAAAAGTAGAAACGGTCCTGCTTGAGCCCGAAGCTGAATTCGACGGCTTGTTTGTGAGAAAAGGGAAGATGAGGCTATGGGTGTCCGAAGACGACCGGCGGCTGATTACCAAAGCGACGATCAAGGTCCCCGTAGCCAGCGTGGTACTGAAGCTGAAGGAAGTAACAGGACCGGGCGAGGATATTTGGGTGACGAAGCGCGCCGAAAAAGGGTTGAAAAAGACAACTGCTACCCGGAGGCGTAGACACTAGATGGATCTAACCCGGTCGCGCGCGCAAGAGATTGTAGGAGGTTTTTGCTCGCAACGAATCCTGGTCGCCGGCGATCTGATGCTGGACAGGTATGTCTATGGGGATGTTTCCCGGATTTCTCCGGAGGCGCCGGTGCCGGTGGTGCGGGTATGCCGTGAGCAGGCAATGCCGGGGGGCGCTGCCAATGTGGCCTTGAACATCCGGGCGCTTGGGGGGCAAGCGATAATGACCGGCGTCGTCGGCGTAGACCCGGCCGGGGATGAACTCAGGCGCGTACTCGAGGCCCGGGACATCGACGTCGGCGGCATTATTAGGAACGGGGAGAGCCAGACCACGGTCAAGACACGCATTATCGCGGAACGCCAGCAGATCGTACGAATCGACCGGGAGGAGACGGGCGGGCTTTCGGAAACCCTTGGCGCAGAGTTGCGAGATGCCGCGACTCGCAGTGCCGCCGGTGCGTCGGGAATCATACTAGAAGACTATGGGAAAGGGGCTCTTACGCAACTGCTCGTGGATTCCCTGCTTGGAATGGCGGGCGATGCGGGAATCCCGGTCGGGTATGACCCCAAGGAGGGACGCTTGCTGCGTGTGGACGGCGTTACCGTCGTCACACCCAACCGCAAGGAAGCATTCGGGCTGTCCGGCTCTCCCGAGGGCACCCCGGAGGATGACCCGCTGGCCGATGGGCCTCTACATAACGTTGCTGCCAGGCTCTGGGAATCGTGGCGTCCGCGGGCGCTTCTGATTACCCTGGGCCCCCACGGGATGCTGCTGGTGACCAACGACAGTCTGCCGTTCCATGTGCCGACGCATGCCCGCGAAGTGTTTGACGTGAGTGGCGCCGGAGATACGGTGATTGCCACCTGCCTGCTCTCCATTGCGTCCGGCGCCACCCTGCGTGAAGCGGCGGCGCTGGCAAATTATGCGGCCGGTGTCGTCGTCGGAAAACTGGGAACCGCGTGTTGTTCCCCGGAGGATCTTCTTGCCCGAATCGGATGAAATTATCGGCGTAATCCCCGCCCGCAAACTGGCGACGCGGTTTCCGGGAAAGATCCTGGTTTCGCTGTGCGGCCGCCCGCTTCTGTGGTGGGTCATTGATCGGGCCCGGCAGGCTCGCTCATTGCAGCGGGTCATCGTCGCCACGGATGACCAGGAGATTTTTGATTCGGCCGAAGAGGCCGGCGCGGAGGCGATGATGACGGACGCCGGCCACCCTTCAGGAACGGACCGGGTGGCGGAAGTCGCTGCGCGGGTCGGATGCGACATTGCCATCAACATCCAGGGTGACGAACCCCTCGTCGAGCCGAGTTTGATTGACACCATTGCCCAGCAACTTTCGGAAGACGACGCCTGGGACATGGCCACTGCCGCCACCCCGATTACCGAGCCCTCCGACCTGGCTTCAACCTCTATTGTCAAAGTTGTTTGCGACCGGTCGGGGGGCGCTCTCTATTTTTCTAGAGCCTGCATTCCTCACAACCGGGACGGCACCGGGAAACCCGCCTACCGGCGGCACGTCGGATTGTACGGTTACCGCGCATCCTTTCTGCAGCGACTGGTCGCCACTCCTCCGTGCGAACTGGAGGTCATCGAAAAGCTTGAACAGCTCCGTGCTCTCTACATTGGATGCCGAATGAAGGTGATTCAGGCCGAGCACGCCGGTATAGGAATCGATGTCCCGGAAGACATTGCACGCGCTGAAGAAATGCTTCTCAAACTCGGATTGGAAACCGACTCCCTGGCGTAACGATGCCCAGAAAAGTAAAAATTGGACCTCATGGCATCGGCGGCGGATCCCCCTTGCTGCTTATCGCCGGCCCGTGCGTGATCGAGGGGCGGGAGCTTTGCCTGAAGGTTGCGAAAAGGCTTGCGTCGCTTGCGCGTGACGAGGGGATTCCGTTGGTATTCAAGGCTTCTTATGACAAGGCCAATCGGACGTCCCACACGTCGTACCGGGGGCCGGGCATTTCGAAAGGTCTTGAAATTCTTGCCGAGGTGAAGTCCCGGTACGAACTCCCGGTGCTGACGGATGTGCATAGTGAGATCGAAGTGGCGTTGGCGGCCGAAGTGGTGGACGTAATCCAGATTCCCGCGTTTCTCTGCCGGCAGACGGACCTGTTGTTAGCGGCCGCTGAATCGGGGCGAGTTGTGAACGTGAAAAAGGGGCAGTTCATGGCGCCGGAAGATATGCGGAACGTCGTGGCCAAGATCGAGAGCGCCAACAGTGTGCGCATCGTGCTAACCGAGCGGGGCGCCTCGTTCGGGTACCAGAACCTGGTGGCGGATATGCGAAGCTTGCCGATCTTGCGTGAGACCGGGTACCCGGTGGTGTTTGACGCGACCCACAGCGTGCAGCGACCGGGCGCGGGCGGCACCGAGTCATCAGGCGACGGGCGCTTTGCTCCCTGCCTGGCCCGGGCTGCAGTGGCGGCGGGTTGTGACG
>Ga0310121_10000400_pt1 | contig 47837 bp, 42 predicted proteins | sample CB27_Tmax_986_MG_FD_203504 | JGI IMG/M metagenome (GOLD analysis project Ga0310121, IMG submission 203504) | Marine microbial communities from Western Arctic Ocean, Canada - CB27_Tmax_986 | ecosystem: Environmental > Aquatic > Marine > Oceanic | place: Canada: Western Arctic Ocean | collected... | reverse complement strand
TCTTTCAGCTTCGCAATGCGAGCACAGGGGTCAGCGTCCGCGCGAGCTTTTGAAGGGCTCGCGGGACGCTCCCCCACTAGGGAAAAATGATTGTCGCTAAAGTGAACCGGTAATTGACGCCGAACACGTTAGGCATCTAACACTCTAGGTAAGACTCACGGACTCGCATGCAGTGGTTGGAGCGACGCCGGTCCGTAACCCTTGGGTAATTGGGTCGTTAACAGAGGACTTATGAGGTGACAGTTAATGAGATATTCATTTCTTGGCCGAAAAACGTGGCGAATCGTGAGATTATTCGCCGCTTTTGCGATGTGTGGAATGGTCGAATCTCCCGTTGTTGGTGAGTTCCGATCAATCGACGGCACCGGAAACAATCAGATCGACACCAACCGTGGTGCGGCGGGAAGCCAGTTGACTCGGCTTGCCAGCCCGAACTATGACGACGGGATATCGGTTCCTCGTGGCGGAGTTCCCAGCTTGTTACCAAGCCCGCGGTCGATCAGCAACGCCGTATCCGATCAGTCGGGATTGGTTGCGAACAGCGTCAACGCCAGTGATTGGATTTGGCAGTGGGGCCAGTTTCTTACTCACGATATTGATCTGTCGACGGCCGCGTCCCCGGCCGAACCGTTCAACGTACCGGTGCCAACTGGCGATCCGTTTTTTGATCCATTCAACACCGGCTCCCAAGAGATCACGATGGATCGGTCGATCCACGACACATCGACTGGTACCTCCACGGGAAACCCGCGTCAGCAGATCAACGAAATCACTTCATACATTGACGGCTCGGTGGTCTATGGTTCCAACGCGACTCGCATGGCCGCGCTGCAAATTGGCAGCGGTATGCTGACAACTTCATTGGCTGACAACGGCGAAATCCTACCGATGCGGAACACGCCCGGATTGCCCAACGCTGGCGGGACGGGAGCCAATCTGTTTCTCTCCGGTGACATCCGAGCCAATGAGCAGATCGGGCTGACGGCCACCCATACGCTCTTTGTGCGTGAGCACAACCGGTTTGCGGCGGATCTCCAAGGACGACTGGACGGTGGCGAGGCCGCGCTCATCGCCAAGCGGGACGATGCGCTGAATAACAATGTTGTGAGCACCGAAAGCGAGTTCATCTACCAATCGGCCCGTAAAGTTGTCGGCGCTCAGATCCAGAGAATCACGTATGAGGAGTTTTTGCCCATTCTCTTGGGATCGTCACTGGGTGGAGCCACGACCTACGATCCAAACGTGGACGTCGCGGTGACTAACGAGTTTTCCACGGCTTCATTCCGTCTTGGTCACAGCATGCTCTCGCCCACTCTGAGGCGTTTGGCCGCCGCTGGTTCCCCGGCACCAGAAGGAAACATCGAGCTGCGGAATGCATTCTTCAATCCGAGTGAAGTGCAGATGCACGGCGTCGACTCGGTGCTGTTAGGATTGGCAAAACAGGTCTCCCAGGAAGTGGACACACAATTGGTTGACGAAGTCCGCAATTTTCTGTTCGGGCCGCCGGGATCCGGTGGTTTTGATCTGGTGTCTCTCAACATCCAACGCGGGCGGGATCACGGTTTAAGCGGCCTCAACGATGTCCGAAGCGCTCTCGGTCTCACCCCGTATGCAAGTTTTCTCGACGTCACTGGTGGTGATGCCACGCTGGCGAACGGCCTGGCCAGTGTCTACTCTTCGGTGGACGAGATCGATCTTTGGATCGGCGGATCGGCTGAGGTTCACGTCGGTGGCGGTATGGTGGGAGAGACCCATGCGGCGGTCATCACGGACCAATTCACGCGCAGTCGCAGCGGGGATCGATTTTTCTACACCCGTGATCTGGAGCATCTGACCGCGCTGGACCCCAGCTTCGAAACGGTGCTGCTCTCGGACATCCTCTTGCGCAACACGGGCATTGCGGCGATCCAATCGAACGTCTTTTTGGCGCCCGAACCAACGGGGCTGGTCCAGCTGCTGATCAGTGGCCCGTTGTGTGGTCTGATGTGGGGCATGCTCCGGTCGGCACGCAGACGGTCACGGTAGCCTATTCGGATCGTAGACGGGAATTGGCTTGAGCGTGTCAATTCTGAAGGTGCCGAGATTGCTCCCGGAATTGGCCTTGAGCAGCCGGTCTACATAGGCGATGAAAATCGGCGCGGCGGGGTCTTTGGGCAGGCGACGTTTGAGCTGGCCGTAAAGGACGCGAAGCTTCTGTAACGTCAGCGGCGAAAGCTGCTGATAACTCTTGATATTTCTTTGGCGGATTTCGGCCGACACTAATCGCACGATTTCCTCGTTCTGAGCATCCAGGCGGACGCGGTATGATTTCGCCCGGGCTCGGCCGTCGGCCAGCACCGGTCGCATGACGGAACTAGGCATGGGGCTGTGCGCCGAGCCAAAATAATGCCCCATTTCATGGGCCAACACCTCCATGCGGTCAGGTTCGAACACCGACCGAGCGCTCTCGCGCATGAGGATGTGACGTCGCATCGGACCACGGGTGCCACCCATGCTGTTGCGGCCTTTGCGAAATTGATATTGGCTACTGAATCCAATGGCAATGTCCGCTGGTTTCGGATCAATCTCATGCTCGAATTCTCTCAGTGTCTTCGAGAGATCCGTAAGGCGATTGTCGGAAGACCAGATCCCGTAGCTCAGGGGTACGAATCGCACGCCTGTGTACGGGTAGAGTGCGTCGGAAGCGGCCTGGACGCGAGCGGCCAGCTTATTCTTCCACACGTCGGTTGTGGATACTTCTTCTTCGTCGACTAATAACTTGACGTAGATCACATGATCTCGAGCGCTGATTGCGGAGGAGGCCATGAAGACAGCCAATCCACAAAACACACACGAAATGAACGCTTGTTTATTCACGTGATCGAAACCAATCCATTGAAAAACTCCCGCCAATTAGACCAACCCGCGGCGCACCGCCCAGACTGCGGCCTGAGTGCGATCCGACACGCCTACCTTACGCAGGATGTGCTGCACATGTTCCTTGACTGTTTCATAACTGATTTTGAGGGCTTGTGCAATTTCCTTGTTGGTCAGCCCCAGGGCCAATTGCCTTAAGACCTCGCTTTCTCGATGGGTCAGCGGAACTTCCACGTCCGCGCTGATCCGAGGCGTGGAAAGGGCTCCGGTGACTTTCCGAAGCTCGTCGCGCTTCCAGATCGATTCGCCGTTGGCCGAGCGACGGATGGCCACCACGATTTCGCGATTGGATAGCGATTTAAGGAGATACCCGCAGGCCCCCAAGGCGACCGCACGGGCCATGTAGGTCGGGTTTTCGTACCCGGTAAGCATGAGGATCGGCAGATTGGGTTGATCCAGTTTTATGTGCCCCAGTGCGGTGAGGCCGTCCATTCTGGGCATCCGAATATCCATGACCACGACGTCGGGACGGTGCTTTTTGGCCAATTCAACCGCCTCCGCCCCGTGGCTGGCCTCGGCCACGATGCTCAGATCTTTTTCATGAATAATCACGCCCTTCAAGCCATCGCGCACGACCTGATGGTCGTCCACCAACAAAATACGTATAGACATACCATGATCCTCGCTCTGTTCCGATGCGTCTGAGTTGCCTCAAATTGTTGATGAGCCGGGCTGGACGGCACCAGACGCTGTGCGACCAGCAAATCGAGGTCTCACGCCGCAAGCCCGAGACTGTTCCGTCAAGAAGGCTTTGCGTCGCCACGGCCAAGAATAGGCCTGTGTGGTAGGACAACCCACTCTAATGGGCGGGTACCAAACCATACCTCCACAATAACAAGGACTTCCGATTTGGCAATCAATTTCTCGGTTTTCCAGGAATTCCCCTTCGATTGGCACGCTGTCGCTCAATTCGGGCTAAAATCCTCGAAAATCGGTCATTATTTGGCTCCGCTCGGACGTTGTACACCGCGTGCTGGTGCGCCTCGTGAATGAATCCGAACTGGAGAAGCAGCCTCGAGGCTTCATAGCGAAGGCTGGTATCGGTCGGGGCCAGTTTGATTGCCTGTTTAAACAGTTCCAAAGCCTCGTCCGACTCGTCTCTGAGCAACGCGATCCGGGCCAACAATTTGAGCTTATCGGGTTCCTCGAGATTGGCCTGCTCAATACTCTTCAACGCCATGCCAGCCAAACGCTGCCGCGTGGAGGACTGAGCCGCGTCCTGATAATTACGTTCCGCGATTCGGACGATGCGTTCCGGATTCACCGCCAAAACCTTATCAAACACTTCAACCGGCCCCAAGAGTTCCTGACCAACCTGCAAGATATCCTCCGCATAATCTTGAGAAGCAACAATGCATCGACGCCAGGCGGCGATACCCGCCTCATTTTCACCCGCTTGTAGCTGCAGCAATCCAACACGAAATTGCACGCTCGGATCGCACGGTGCCAACTCGGCGGCTCTGTGGATGTGCGCTGTGCCACGCGATGAATCGGTAGCCAGGAAGGCTAATTCCGCGATCCCCAAGTGCGTTTTGGGCAGCACGGCACAATTTCGTCGGGCGATCACCATATGAGACAGGGCGGGCAATAGATTCTCCCGTACCACGTTCGAGTCGACCAAGGCGAGAACTTTTTCCTCGTCGTCTTCCGCCTGAAGACGACTGATTCGGCGGTGCAGATAGGCACTCGAGGTCAATTTCCAGATCTGATCGTCGGCCTCTCCCCAATCCAGTTGCTGTTTTATTTGGTCCAAAGCACGTACGCGATACAATCGGATCCAGTTGGCGGCCAATCGTTGATGGGCCGAGGCGTCGTCGGGCCGCTCGTCGATGGCGCGTTCCATCGCTTGACCGGTGGTCGCAAGCCAAGTTTCGGATCGCTGGTTTTCGGCCTCCTCATCCTGTACCAGCAACTTGATTCGCTCCAGGGCCGCCAGCGAGCGATGTTCGGTAACCGCCCAGACCGCGAGCCCGCAAACCAGGATCAAGGCGAGCTTCGGTATCCAACGGCCGACGCGAGATATGTCCCCAGCTGACCGAGGTTCAGTGATGCAGCCTTGGCCACAGATAATCGCCAAGAGAACTAGATTCGCGGGCATGTAGAGTCCGAAGTCGAAAAATGCATGGTATGCCTGGGACAGCAATGCGCAGAGGCTGGCCGCCGCACATGCGAAGGCTGGTAGTGTCTGATGGGCCTTGAGCTGCTTGCCCAGCGCGAAAAACGCAATCGCGAGGGTGGCCAACAACAGCGTAAACCCCACGACGCCGCCTTCCACAAGGCTCTCTAGATACTGATTTTCGGCGTGATAAAACCATTGGTTGGTCATCTCTGATTCGTACGGTTGATAGGCAAACCGATAGGTTCCCAGCCCGCTTCCGCATCGCCAAAAGTCCGGGATGACGTCCAAGAGGACTCGCCAATGTCCGAGCCGTCCGGCCTGTTGGGTGACCTCGTCAACCAGCGAATCAGAGAAGCGATCTCGCAACAACTCAGCACGGCCGAGCCAGACCGCGAGTCCAACCCCGGCCAACGCCGCCGCCGAGAGTACGCCCGTACCAACCAATCGCCATTTCATACGATGAGCCAGAAAGACGATCGTGAGCGTGGTTAAGACCAGCGCCAGATTCGCTCCGCGGGAGAGCGAGCAAACAATGCCGGCGACCAAGGCCCCCGTCACGGCTATGGCGCCCAGCAAAACGTCGTCGAGCTGAACCAAAAACATTCGCAAAACATCCCTTGGATTTGCCATGCGTCGGCCTGGGGGGCGTCCGTTGGTAATCGGTCGCGGTCGAATCGGACCCTGTTTGCGCATTAATCCCCAAATCAGAAATGCGAAAGCGGCCCCCAGGCAAATCAAGAGGTAACCGGCCGCATTGTTTCGGTTTACGTACGATGAGAATGGGAGTCCCCCCTGCCGCAAAGGGATTTTCCAAAACAGTAGGCCGTTGAAAGTCAGCTGTTGAACGATCCCGAATAAGGACAATGCGGCGCCGTTCACAGCCGCGAGTATCAACATGCCCAATCGGACGTGCTCATTGACTAGTGCCAGGTTGGCCAACAGCAACGCACCGATTCCGATCGATAACAGGGCCATATCTTGCCGGGTCGAGGCGGGGAATAGTGAAACGGTGTAACGCTCGTCTTGACCAGCGGACTCCGGAATGGAGGGACTTGCCCCTTCTTCGATTCGGCTTGGTAACAGGACCGGTATTTCCAATCCCTGTTGCCAGAGGGATCGAGCGGTCGGAGAAAACCGCTCCAGCGCCGACTCGCCTAGCGGACGCATTTGAAAGAATCCGAGCGCCAAGGCCGCACACAGCGGAATTAGAATCGGAGTGATCGGGGCCGCTGGGCGGCGAAGGGCGACCAAACGAACGGTGGTGGCCGCCAATCCGATGGCCACCATGATCGACATGGCTAGTTGTGCCGACGCCCGGACACCGCCGAAAAACCAAGGGGGTAACGTAATCAACAGCGCCAAAACGAACCAGGCCACGACCGCGAGTCCCGTATCGATCAAGAAATAAATTCTTTTCAACTGGCAGTCTTTCCCAAGAGTCACGAGCCCCGCAAAGCTGCGGGACCCATCGTTATGCGCATCGGATTACTTGGCAAACACGGCCCCGCACGGAATTTGCAAGCGCCTCGCTCGAGCCGACGTGTGCCGCGAGCTATTTTGACGCAAGAGGGAACGATACCGCCAGCCCGCTGTTAGGCGACCGTTGCTCGATCTGCTCATTCCACCAGGCAGCTTGCCTTCTGCCTCGCGGTCAGGCGAGGAGAATCGGACGCCGACAAGAGTCCGCTCGTTTGGACCTGCACGGCAAGGCGCCAGCCGCCGGTCCTACCGCGGAACCATGCTGAACGGTAAGGCGGTGTTAAGAAATAACTTGTCCCATTCGACGGGCAGAAATCTCGAAATCCGATCGATACCTCACAGCGACTTCGGTGCGGATCCAAAAAAAACACGCCTGGCGAACTGACGCCAAGCGCGTGTTTGTTTCTTATCGCAGTACGTGAAGCCGATCAGCACGCTGGGGAGATTATGGCGCCACTGGGCTGGCCGGAGGTCGATCCCCAGAATCATTCAGTGCTAAGGCGGTGAGGCCCGCGGCGAGACCGGCGGCCCCGAGCCAGCCAAAACCTCCTCCTCCTCCGCCACCGCAGCTATCACAACCGGAACTGGCACAACAGCAATCCATTTGCGGGGCGTCGCAGATTTCACAGGGAACCTCCTCGATGCACTCTCCGCACACCAACTCGCCACAGTCCTCGCAAATGGCTCCGCCACATTCCGGGAAACTGCAGGTCTGTCCGCACTCGACACATACCATGGACGTGGAATCTTGGACGGGCTCTTCAGCCGGCATCAGCTCCGGCGTTGGAGAGAAAGAAGCGTCCAGATACATTTCGCCGGGCAAGGCATCTTGATCGTAGGGTTGGACAACGACTTGAAAGTCGACCGAGCCGTTGGCCAGTGAAACGTTGGCGGTGTATTCGCCTGGGGCGACGTCCGCCATCCGAAAAGCGCCCGTTTGGTCGGTGGAGGTTTCACCCACCACACCGTCTTGTCCACGCAAGACCATCTTGGCGTCAACCTGACTTGATTTTCCATCTGGATAAACAACGCGTACGCCGCCAACCAACTGGCCATCGTCTTGCAGTCGCACCGATAACGACCGCAGTGAGGCGCCTGTCCCCAATTCCAGCTCGGATACGCCTGCCGCTGGGATTGGCGGCTCCCCGTCGGAGACGATTTCGTGTTCTAAGAAGTTGAGATCGAGCGTGCCACCGGCTCCGTCATCCGCAAAAGTAATACGGACAGACGGTGTCACCGCGATTGTCAACGCGAGCGAGAACGCAATTAATGACTTAAAGGATGTGTGAACCATGGAATTCCTCGATAATGCCCTCTTTGCTCTCGACCCGATCGTATGGAGTTTCACAGTTTTCCAGCTTTGTGCACTTTGGCACCGAGGTCGGCGCCAAGCGCAAACTCCGGTGCTGGTTCCATACTAATTTCGGGGAGATTTCTTGTAAACCTTTCAAACTAACCAAATAGCCCAAATTTCGTAAATAGGTTTTTTGTCGACATTTCCCGGCTTTTTTGGCCGTTTTTCGAGTCATGGCGTTGTGAAGAGGGCTTATCAGGCGGGATCGAGACGAAAAAAAGGGATCATCCCGGCTAAATCTCGCCGGATATCTATTCGCCGAACCCGTAGCGACTTCTTCGAGCCGCCGATCGATAGCGAAAGAACGGCAGTGGGCGAATGTCGAATTTCGAACAAGGAATGTCGAATAATGAAGTCACACGACGGCTGACGTCGTGCTACCGTAACTTCATTATTTGAAATTTGGGACCGTCTCAATTCGGCCCAGGCCGACTTCAAGTAGTTGACAATGGAAGCGATAGCCAGCCCAGGCGATCCTTACCTTCGCGCCTTGGGGCCTTGATCATTAGTCCGCCAAATGCCATCAACGCTGCCTATGCCAACATATACCGGTTCGGTGTTCGGGTTTCAGTGTTCAGGCACGAGAGGCAAAACCAATGGAACTGAACACTGAAACCTGAACACTGAAACCTATATTGGGCTAAGCTCGGTGTGTACTATCTTTGCCAGCATTTGGCGGAGTTATGATCAAGGCCCCGCCTTGGCGCGAGAATTCGACCTATTTTCGCGCGCAAAGCCGCTAAGACGCAAAGTGGCAGGGTCAACGCGGAACGCGTCCATTCCCCGTTTTGGGGTCGGAGACGGTGCCCTATTGCTCAGGTATGTGGGAGTCGAACCAAAAAAAAAGAGCTACACCCATTGGTGTAGCCCTTTCTCAAATCCCCCGATTTGACTAACTCGATCTGCCGATCAGTTGAGCTGGTTCAAGAAAGCGTTGAACCGGAACGTGCTGAGAATGATGTTGAGAGCCAGTTCATGGGCGCGGTATTCCAAGACAATAAAGTCGCCGGGTTGAATGAGAATCCGTTCGGCCGGGTCGACCATGGCTCGTTTAAGACTGACTTCGATGGCTATCTGTTCGCCGCATATTTCGCGGAGAACCAGGGCCCGGGTTGCGGGGAAAATAGCCCCCGCACCTTGGCCACGGAATGAATTGTCGGACGTTCCAGCGGCGGAGCCGAGTCCACTGCCGGCCATAGCCATCGCTTGCAGTACGTCAATGTCGTAGTCTCGTGGGATGGGCCATTGGCCGCCCGGCAGCAGACCACCCGTATAGAAGACTTCTGTTTCGCGTGATCTGACGAATACAATATCGCCGGTTTCCAGGATGATATCCCGCTCGGAGAGTTGCACGACTTCATCACGCGGGCCGACTCGCAGCGGAATCTTCATGACGTGGGGACGATTCAAGAGTTCCTCGTGGTTCGACGGATCGTTGAAGGCATGCTGGAATTCATTTCGTTCGTCTGACGAAGTAAAAGCGCTCCGTAGGATGATCACTTCATTGAGGGCATCGTTGCCCGGCAGCCCTCCGGTTTCGCTAAGAGCGTGTAGGACATCATTTTCATAGGCTCGTAGCTCGACCGCGTGGGTCATACCACGTTTCATGGTTTGCAGGGCCAGTGACTGGGCGAATGCTTGCGGATTTCGCCCCAGGTTAGCCGGCAGCCCCTCGTCTTCGCGAACAACGAGCACATGATAGGTACGAGGCCTCATCAGTGTCACGATGATGCGATCACGGTCGGGTCGGAGAATCTTCTTCTGGATATAGACGCCGCGGATTTTCCGTTCGGCTTGGGCCAAAGTCAGCCCGCGAACGTCGATCGGCTCCACCAGTGGAAGCGAGACGGTTCCATCTTCGCGGATTGGCATTGGAAAGCCGATCGCGGGTGGCGTGTCCGCTCCTTCTTCCGGAAAGTGGACGGGCGGCGGTTCGTCTTTGGAGCCCAAAACACCTTCGATGTAGATTCCGAGCGTATCCCGCTCATCCAACAGGTAGGCTTCAGGTGGATCCTGCCTGAGCTGCAGAAAGTTGATCGGCTCTTTGTCGCTGCGCAAGTCGTAGTAGCCGTCACCGACACAATATCCAGGCACTGTGTGCCGGAACGACGTGCAACCCGAAATTGCCGACGCTATGACGACGAGTGCTAAAATCGACTCGCGAGAAAAACGTCGCTGGACCATTTCGAACATCCTTTTGTTTTATGATTGGGGCCAACTTTCCGTCGGACATGACCGCGTCCTGGACGAAAACAACGTCCTGGACGAAAACAACGTCCGGTCGAAAGCGAACAGCTCCCGTCGATACCCTTTCCGATTGACTCCGCGTGGCGGGTTACAACGAAGAGCCCGGCCGCATAGCACCTGATTAGGAACCGATTGGGCGTCACGATGATGCCGCTTCTACGGGATGTTCCTAATCGGTCGACTTATCCGGTTATGCGGAAAGATCGGACAGTTCGAGCCCGCAGAAGTAGAAAAATCCTTACGCCCCGCAAAAACTGCCTGGATCACCCAGAGTCCCAGAGGGTTGGATATCAAGCAGCAAGCGGGCTGCACCGCGTTTGACGACGCGCTCCAGCGGCTGCTTTATCCCGAAACGACCGATGTGGTGGCCGCCTACTTCAACGAGCAGAAGAGGGCACCGAGCAAGGGGATGATCGATGAACGCTAACCTGCGTGGCCCGCGGGCGGGACTGGCGAGTCGATTTGCACCAATCGAAAATGGCTCGTCCCACGTCACGACAAGATTCTGCTCGCGCCACTCCTGATGATTCTGCTCGCGCCACTCCTGATGATTATTGTCGGATGCGGATTACCATGGTTCCTATATTTCGGGACCCCAGCATCCATGTCCGTCGCTTGTGGCATCACGGCGGGTATCCTCGCCCTGATTATGCGAGGCATGGGCCCGAACATTCAGGATCTGCAATTGACGGGCGTGCACTCACGATTTGGCACATTCATCCAATCGACGGAGTTCGTCACCACACGTGACCCAAAGAATTCAAGCAAGCACGGCGACTAAATCGGCCCGGCGCGGGCTGCGAACCGATTGACGCGGATACCGGTGCTTCTACAATCGGGGCACCCGGCTCGTCTTCCGGAGGGGGGGCCGCACGCGGACTTTTCACAATCTTGGCGAGTTCGGTCGTCCCGTTATCTTGTTGCGGTATCGGCAATCGGCGCATTGACACCAGCCTCTTACGCCACATGGACCAAAACGAAAAAAATTTCGCACACATCTGTGACTGCATGCGGAACGTGATTGCCCTGTTGGAAACGCAGGGACACGAGTACGTGACTTACTAAAAAGCGCAACTTCAAAAGACGGATACTGGGCGAGACGTCGGAGGGACATAGCGCATGGCGGCGAAAAGCAAGTCCAAATGGGCGATTCGCACGACGTACCCACATAGAGGAGTCGAGTACGAATGTGCGAAAATTCGGCGAAACGGTCGGCATTGATTGCCTTTTTTATCTCGATGCGCCGCAGGGGTCGGAGGGATTTTTGGAACCCTGTTCGTCGGAAGTCATCTGTAGTGCCGCCGATCGATGCCCAGTGCTTCTGGAAGGCGGATGTCCGTTGGCGGATATCTACGCGACGGTACTCAACGAGATGGAAGTCCGAACTCTCCGCGGTGAGCGTGGTCTTTTATTGGAGGACGACGGGACCGTTTATGACGTCGGTGACGTGCGGCCTGACGGATATGTGATTTGGTTTGGAGTCACGACGATATCGGGGACAGGCGGCGCCAGGTATGTGCCCCGAGAATAAGATGCCCATGCGGAAGTGATTCTGGGTGACCCAACGCAAAAAGGGGCCGAGAGCAACTCTCAAACCCCTTGAAACACAGAGGCGCCGGCCGTCATGTCAATTGTCCGCTGCCAAGCCACGAAGATGCCAACCCCAGTTTTCGGATCAGCAATGCGGCTCAAGGGAAGGCGATTTGTACTTGTGGTCACTACGATGGATTCGCGCTGATTCAGAAGCTGCACATTGTAATTTTTCGACGGCCGTGGAAATCGTCGCGCGTGCACTCGGAATCGATGGCGCGTCGCCTGCCCCACAACGATCCATTCTCGAACGCGTCGCCGCGAGTAAGCGGATCACGGTATCGGCGCTCGAGGCGTTTGGCGCTGTCGTTGCGGATCGTGACGGCCAGGAAGTGGTGCGGATACTCGTCTACAACGAACGGGGATCCTCCCACAGCCATTTCGACCTTGGCATCGACGGCAAGCTTAGCAAGGGGATGTTTAAGGCCGGCAAGGGAAGCTCCGGGCTTTTCTTCCCTGGAAGCTTGCCGAAGCCAGGCGAAATCTGGTTGATGGTTGAGGGACCGAAAGACGCTTGTGCGCTTCATGGGCTTGGCTTCAAAGCGTGTGGCTTAAACACGTGCGAGATGAACGCCAAGTACGCCAGATTATTTCGTGGCATGCGGGTAATCCTAATCCCGGATCGTGACGAGAAGTCGGCAGAGGGCTTCACCAAGACGGCCAACCGATTACTAGGCGTAGCAACGTCCGTCCACCTTGTGACTCTCCCAGCCGAACGGACTCCAACCCACGGTGCCGATGTCAGGGACATCTTGGCAAAGCAGGACGGCGAATCTCTGGTCCGGCAATTCATCGAAGATGCTGAGTTGATTTCAGGGTCCAGCGATTCCCCGCGAATCGAGTTTCAACGTATCACGTCCCAGAAGCTCGACAGTGGCGATTTCGCACAAGAGTATCTCGTCGAGGGCGTGATGGTGGCTCAGCAGCCGATGATCGTGGCGGGGCCGCAGAAGTCGCTCAAGACGTCCGTGATGCTCGACTTGGCCGTGAGCCTTTCCACGTGCGGTCACTTCCTGGGGAGATTCAAGGTCAATCGAGCTGCCAACGTCGCTTTCATGAGCGGTGAATCAGGATTGGCCATAATCCAAGAGACCGCACGGCGGATTTGCAAAGCGGCTGGGACCCAGTTGTCCAGCCTCAATATCATTTGGTCACCAGACTTGCCTAGGTTTGACCGATCGGACCACCACGATGCGCTCGAGGAGTTTCTTGTCGCCGACGCGGTCGAAACGCTCGTCATCGACCCCGCCTATTTGGCGATGCCCTCAGAGAATGCCGGCAATCTGTTTGCCCAGGGTGAGCTACTGCGAACGATGACCGAGGTCTGCGGCCGCAACGGTGTCCAACTGATTCTTGCCCATCACATGAAGAACCGGGCCAATCCGTTTGAGCCGCCCGAGCTGAGTGACATCAGTTGGTCAGGGTTCCAAGAGTTCGCCCGTCAGTGGATCCTTATTGGCCGTCGCGAGCGATATGAACCAGGAACCGGGGATCATCGGCTATGGCTCATTGCGGCTGGCTCAGCGGGCCACAGTGGCCTCTGGGTGTTGGATGTAGCAGAGCGAGTTTGTACCCGGGGAGCCGAGACAGTGGCGTGTGGGTATTCAGAACGCGACGGACGCTAAACGTGACGCAAAGCAGGCACAGGACCGTGAGCGTGAGGAACGGAGGATACAAAAGCTGGAGCAGCAAGAAAACGCGTGGAAGCGAGAACTTGCCGATTACCTGAAGGATATTCACCCCGCCGGCGACACCCAAAACGGAATCGTCAAGAGCACGTCACTCTCGGTTAAATCGGCGCCTATTGCCATCCGCCAGCTGAAATCCGAAGGCAGGCTAGAGCGGTGCGACGTGGCCCAAGGCAACAACCAATCCTACCACGGTTGGCGATACGTACACGTCAACAGGTGCAAATGAAATGATCACTGATTCACTGTTTACCACTGTTTACCCGGTAATCACTCAGTGGTGCGGTAAACAGTCACACACACACACACAGTGTTTACCGTACGTCTATTTATAGACGTACGGTAAACACTGTGTGTGTGTCCGCAGGTGGTCAGTGATGAGGAAATGCAAACGGTAAACAGTGCCGCCAGAAAACGCGGGTCCTTTTTTCCAACTTCACCCTGACAGACCGCGAGGAAGCCACAAAAGGCAAAAAACGTTACGTAGGACAGGCAACATCCACTTATGAAACTCGAATGCTCGCAAATCCTCATTGAATGTCTCAAACGCCAAAACGCGATTCCCGCTTCACCGGAGCCACCCGCGTGGCGTTGGTGGGACGTGCGGGACCGGGACGAGGAGTTGGAGTTCGGCCCGCGTTACGCGTCTGGCGGCTGGTTTGGCGGCGTCGAGGAACACATTCGCGTCCGACTCCGCCGGGCCATCGACTCGCTGGAAAAAGGCGGCTTGTTAACGACACACAGAAAACACGAGCGGCGACTGTCGCACATCAAACTCACACCGGTCGGCACGGCGCTGGCCAAATCTTTACTACTTGAACATGAAATAGAGATCCAAAATGATCGCGACAAACACCCCACTGGTTGACCGCAGCCAACTCATCCTCCCCGGCTGGCGATTGTCCGACGAATTAGCCGCCAGGTTTTCGGCACTCAACGACGATGTCGAATCCCTACTGGCCCGCAACCGCGAATTCGAGGAGTCGGAGGTTGACACCGGCGCCGACGCAGCGGACATCTCGTTGGCCGCGATCCGCGATCGCCGGGACGAGCTGCGGGATTGCAAGCTGAAGATCTTGCAAACGCTGGTTGAGCTATTCCGCCGGCGGGTCGAATTGATCGGACTGGCCAAGGCCGAACTGGTCGAGTCGGCCGCGAAGGCTGAGAAGGATCTGGCGGCGGCGAAAGACAAGATCTCTCGGCAGCTTGAAAAGTGCGGCTCGGGTCTCACGACCATGCAAGGCTGGCCAAAAACGCCCAAGGCGGCGGAGATTCAGTTTAGCCATCTAGGCACAAGGACCGCCAGGAACCACTGGCGCCAGAGTTCGCCGAGCTCTTACGTAACTCCCCAAATCGGACTGGTTTTGTCTTTGCCCCTAAACCTCGCATGCCGTCTTTTTGGAGGCTCCATGCCGGCCAGGTTGGACGGACGATATCCCAGATTGGCGAGAGTGCCGGAATCAAGGTGTCCGAGTCCGACAAAGGGAAGGTCAAGTTCGCCTCGTCCCATGATCTAAGACGAAGCTTCGGAGAAAGATGGTCCAAGAGAATAATGCCACCTGACTTGATGCGCCTGATGCGTCACGAGACCATCGAAACTACGATGAAGTTCTACGTCGGGCAGAACGCGCGGTCGACGGCGGCGGTACTTTCGGAAGCCACCGGCAGAAAGTCCTCGGGGGCGGACGCTGTGGGCAACCGCGAGACTGACCCCGAGTCGAGCGTGGGCGACCATTTGGGTGACCCAACGCAAAAAGGGGCCGAGAGTAACTCTCAAACCGCTTGAAACACAGAGGCGCCGGCCGGATTCGAACCGGCGATGGCGGATTTGCAATCCGCTGCCTTAGCCACTTGGCCACGGCGCCTAATCGTCTTGACGACGCAATCCACCAGTGAGATTAGGTAATCAGACTGGTCCGGTCAAGCCAGATACGCTGTATAGCTAATGTCTTGCAACCGGGTAGCTTAGCGAAGACCGGCTCGATTCGCCCACTGTTCGGGTCGGCGTCGTCGTACCGGTCCTGCGTTTTCGCCCGCTATCTATACCCGTTCGTCGGCAAACTCCAGCCCGCATCATTAAAGAAAACATCGCATCGTACTCGATGCTATCAAGTAGCCCGTCATGGGACTCTTCACGGTCGCCGGACCATCTCGTTGGCTGGCTTCGCCAACCACCTCTCGCACGAAGGGCAAAATGAACATGAATCCGCTTTCCGCCACGCTCGAAAAATTTCGCTGCATGCTTGAAGAGTTCACTGCCCACGAAACGGCCCAGTCTATCGCCGACGGATGCTACCTAAACCTGGCGGGCCGGCTGTCGAACCCGTCATCAGAGATGGTGGAAAACCAGCTACGTGGGTATCTGCGAGCGCGGAGTGCGGTGGAAATTCGACGCCAAATCCAGCACCTGGTGAGACAAGGACGGTCGTTCTCCGACGATCTCAAACGCGAGTTGTACCAGACTGCCGCAGAGTTGCTGGTCCAACGTCTGGTGAATGGTGAAGCCGCCGCTCTTCAGCCTGTTCCAGCTCTCGTAGAACGCCGTGCCGCTTAGCCGTTCTCCACACTTGGAGGCTGGGAAACGGAAGGTGAGTACCGGTGGCGGATGGATCCGACCCAGCGGTGCCGTGAACGGGCTCTGTAATGGAAGAACCTAACAGTTTCGACCTCAACCGGCTGCGTCGAAAGTCTCACACGATTCCGCTACGCCTGAAAGCACCTGTTTTTGGGCGTAGAAGTTCCATCACCGAGTTGCTGAATCCGTCGTCATTTTTCTGCTTTCCGGCAGGATCCTGAACTACGTGCAATGTTGGTCGTCCTTTCTATTTGGCGGTCAGGGAATTTCAATTCGGCCAGACATAAGACGGGCCGCGCATAAGACGGGACGGACGCACGTCCATTTTTTTTGGCAATACCCAATACTGTTCGGCACTGTTTTTGCTACGTCGGCTCCCGTCCGGATTTATTCGGTGGAAGCAATGATTCTGCACTATGCGACGTCGCGCACCCCTCTCCCCTTCCGCCGCGACGCGGCGGAAGGGGGAGTTGTTGGAAACGCATTAGTGCAAAATCATGCGCTCCATCGAGTGAACTCGGTGGGGGCGGACCCAAGCACATTTCGTGCCGAACAGTATTGGGCAATACGTGCTTTGTCGCGTTGCCGATCCATGCTTCGCCAATTTGAGGGTTTGTGAATGCCAAATATGACTGGCTGCACTGGACCAGTTGCGTAGAATGACCGGCAGATCCTTCGACGATCGTTGATCGTTGGGACCTGGTAATGCCCGATTTGGAGAGCGAGGAGCCCAATCCGTGAGTGCACACGACACGTTATGTGATTTTGGTCTTGTGGGTTTGGCGGTCATGGGCGAGAACCTGGCCCTGAATGTCGAGAGCCGCGGATATTCGGTGGCTGTTTATAATCGGACCACGGAAAAGGTGGACCGTTTCATCGAGGGACGTGCGGCTGGTAAGAATTTTGTCGGCTGCCATTCGCTGGAGGCGTTGGTCAACTCCCTCAGCACGCCACGCAAGATCATGTTGTTGGTTAAAGCTGGGCCGCCGGTGGATGCCATCATCGACCAGCTCACCCCCCTGCTCTCACCCGGGGACGTGATCATCGACGGTGGAAATACTCAGTTTTCCGATACCCAGCGGCGTACCAAGTCTGTCGAAGAGGCTGGATTGTTATTCGTGGGGTCTGGGGTTTCCGGCGGCGAAGAAGGAGCTCTGCGCGGTCCCAGTTTGATGCCGGGCGGTAGCCCATCGGCGTGGCCTTTGATCCAACCGATTTTTCAGGCGATCGCCGCCAAGGTCGGGCCCCACGAAGACATCCCCTGCTGTGAATGGGTTGGACCAGACGGTGCGGGTCATTACGTGAAGATGGTCCACAACGGGATTGAGTACGGGGACATGCAGCTCATTTGCGAGGCGTATTTCTTGCTCAAGCATGCCGTGGGACTTTCCAATGACGAACTCTACGACGTCTTCGCTGAATGGAATCGAGGCGAGTTGGACAGCTACTTGATTGAGATCACACGAGACATTTTCAGCGTGCGCGACGATGAAAGTGGCGGACATCTGGTCGACCAGGTCCTCGATACCGCTGGAGCCAAAGGAACCGGCAAATGGATGAGTCAACTGGCGCTTGACGCGGGAGTCCCCAGCACACTGGTGACTGAAGCGGTCTATGCCCGCAGCCTATCGGCCCTCAAGGAATCGCGCGTGACGGCGAGCCAGATTTTGACGGGTCCCACGGAGGCATTGGAGGTGGATCGCGACCGCTTCGTGGACGAGGTTCGCCAGGCCCTTTACGCGTCGAAGATCTGCAGTTATGCCCAGGGTTTCGTGCAGCTCCAGGCGGCGTCGCGCGAACATCATTGGGATCTGGATTTCGGCCAATGCGCATTGCTCTGGCGCGGCGGCTGCATTATCCGCGCCCGCTTCCTGGACCATATCAAGGCGGCGTTTGATGCGGACCCGAAGTTGCAGAATCTGCTCTTGTCTCCGTATTTTCACCGGGCTATCGCGGAGGCGCAAGCGGGCTGGCGGAAAGCGGTTGCCGCCGCCGTACAGTTGGGGATCCCGACTCCGGCGTTTGCCAGCGCGTTGGCCTATTACGACGGATACCGACGGGCGAAGTTACCAGCCAATCTGCTGCAGGCCCAGCGAGACTATTTTGGCGCGCACACCTACCGCCGCCTGGATCGCGAAGGAACCTTTCACACGGATTGGCTGCGGCTGCGACGAGAGCCTGAAGCCGTGGATTCGTCGGCCGGCGGCTAATTTTCGTCAGTCGGAGCGGTCGGGCTTTCTGGGTGAAGCGAAGAAGGAAATGAGACGACAAATATGGCCGGTACGATTGTCATTTTCGGGGCCTCGGGGGATCTTACGCGGCGCAAGTTGATTCCGGCCCTCTTTCAACTGCATCGAAAAGGCCGGTTGCCCGAATCGACACGGATCGTGGGGGTATCACGTACGGCGATTTCGGATGACCAGTGGCGTAATCAGCTCGGCGACGCGTCGGGCGAGTTAGTGAAGGAGGCGTTCACGTGTTCTGAGTGGAATGACTTTGCTCAATGGATTCACTATCGTTCCGGGGACGTTACAAACCCTGAGTCTTTCCGCAAGTTGTCGGCGGAATTGGACGTCTTAGAGGGCAAGAGGGACGGGATCGGAGAGGGGACACGGCTTTACTATTTAGCCATGATGCCTAAGCTCTACGGTCCGACGGTTCAACAACTGGGCGACGCGGGCATGGCTGCCCAAGATCAGGGGCCGCGACGAGTGATTATCGAAAAACCGTTCGGTGTCAACCGATCCTCGGCAGCCCGCCTGAACGACGAGCTCCATAAGGTTTTCCAAGAGCAACAGGTTTACCGTATCGATCATTATCTGGGCAAGGAAACCGTCCAAAATCTGCTGGTGCTCAGGTTTGCCAACAGTATTTTTGAGCCGGTATGGAATCGTAACTATGTCGACCATGTCCAGATCACGGTGGCCGAGGATGTCACCGTCGGTTCGCGAGGTGGATACTATGATGCAGCGGGTGTTCTTCGCGACATGTTTCAGAATCATCTTTTCCAACTGATGATGATCACCGCGATGGAGGCGCCGCCAAAACACCAAAGCGAATTGGTGCGCGACGAAAAGGTCAAGGTGCTGCAAGCTGTCCGGCCGTTGGAGGGAGCCGATTTCGCCAGCGACACGGTCCGCGGCCAATACGACAGCTACCGGCAGGAACAAGGGGTCCCCAGCGAAAGCAAGACCAGTACCTTTGCGGCGATGAAATTGCACATCGACAATTGGCGCTGGGATGGCGTCCCGTTTTTTCTCCGCAGTGGCAAAGCGATGTCCTGCCGGACCACTCAGATCGTCATTCAATTCCGTCGACCGCCGCACACGCTGTTCAAAAACGAGTCCGCTGGGGGACTGGACGCCAACCGATTGGTGATCCAAATCCAACCAGCTGAGGGGATCCAACTTCATTTTCAAACCAAGGTTCCGGACGCGGGCATGCAGCTTTGCCTGACCGATCTGAACTTCAGCTTTGCGGACGAGTTTAGCGGCTCGATGCCTGATGCCTACCAGCGTCTGCTACTGGACGCTCTCCATGGCGACTCCAGTCTGTTCGCCCGCAGTGATGAAGTCGAATTGGCATGGGGAATCATCGATCCCATTGTTGAGGCCTGGAGGAGTCCGGCGGCCCCACGGCTGGAGACTTACGAAGCTGGCGGATGGGGGCCGGTGGGTTGCGCTGAGTGGATGAATCGCCAGGGACGCCAGTGGTTTGATGTTTGCCCTGTGCTACATCGCTGAGTTTGGTGGGCCCAGGAGTGCGTGACGTTGTTCTGTTGGGTCAGGTGAAAAATAGTAGGAAACGTAGTAGGATGGCCCTATGCTTGAGATCGGTAATCTCCAGATTGGTTTCCCTGTTGTCCAAGCCGCCTTGTCGGGCTACAGCGATTGGCCGATGCGCGTCATCGCGCGTCGTTTGGGGGCATCGTATACGCTTTGCGAAGTGATGCTGGATCAGTTCCTGGTGACTGTTAAGTCGCGTCCCAAGAATCGACATTTTCTGCACACATCGGCGGAAGAACATCCTGTCGGTGGACAGCTGATGGGGGCCGAGCCAGCGCAATTCGCCGAAGGAGCGTTGCGGTTGGTGGACGCCGGTTTTGATATCATCGACATCAATTTTGGTTGCCCCGTCAAAAAGGTTTTGGGCCGCTGTCGTGGCGGTTTTCACCTTGGGCAACCGGATGTGGCACTGGAGATCATTCGCCGTACGCGCGACGCGGTGCCCAGTTCGATTCCGGTGACCGTCAAGATGCGGCGAGGCATCGATGATTCGGAGCAAAGTCGAGATCACTTTTTCGAAATACTCGACGGCGCCTTTCGCGCTGGGGTGGCCGCGGCTACCGTTCACGGTCGCACTGTCAAACAACGGTATATCGGCCCGAGCCGCTGGGATTTTCTCGCGGAGGTGAAACGGCATGTCGGCGGTGCCACGATTCTTGGCAGCGGAGATCTGTTTACCGCCCAGGATTGCGCTGACATGATCGATCAAACCGGAGTCGATGGAGTTACGGTGGCACGTGGAGCGATAGGCAACCCTTGGATCTTCCAGCAAGCTCGCGCGTTGCTGGCCGGTGAGCCGCTTCCAGAGCCGCCATCGATTCACGAGCAGCGGGAGATACTCATTGAGCACTATGCATTGGCCGAAGAGGTTTACGGCGACCGATGCGGGCCCCACATGCGCAAATTCGGCATCAAGTATTCCTCATTACATCCGAATTCACTTGAGATTCGCGACACATTCGCCCGCGTGAAGCAGCGCGACGATTGGCACATGGTGTTGGACCACTGGTATGCGGACGATCGCCCGGGCCAATACCCTGATCCGTCGTTGCATGCCAGGCAGAACAACTGCGAAATGGCCGCCAAAGTGGGTACCTAGTGCGGCGTTTTCTCGGCCGCTCGTGATCGCGTGATCTCGGCACGGAGTCCTTTGCATGTCCAGACCAACCAGTTCCGTCGCTTCGAGCGATGTGTCGTGGCGAGACGGTCTGTTCAAACCGGTCGACAATACTTTCTTGGTCTTGTTTCGTTTGGTTTTCTCCTCGTTTTTAGTGTTCCACGTCTGGAGCTATTTCAGCGCTGATCTGATCCGTCCGTACTACATCGAGCCACGCCTTCATTTTACTTGGTATGGTTTTGGCTGGATTCGCCCCTGGTCCGAAGATTGGATGTATATCCACTTCTACCTGTTGGGCATGGCGGCTGTCTGCATGTTGTGCGGTTTCTACTATCGACTGGCGTCCGCCACTTTCTTCGTCGGGTTCACTTACGTTTTTTTAATGGACCAATCGTGGTACCAAAATCACTATTACTTGGTCTGCTTGCTGAGCTTTCTGGCTATCTTCCTCCCCGCACACCATTCACTGTCGTTGGATGTCATGCGCCGGCCGGACTTGTACAGCCGCTTGGCGCCGGCCTGGACTTTGGTGCTGCTGCGCGTGCAGGTCGGCATCCCCTATGTTTTTGGCGGCCTGGCCAAGCTCAATGCGGACTGGTTGCGGGGCCAGCCTCTGCGGATGTGGTTGGCACCTCATGCGGGTGGAAACGTTTTCGACAACTGGTTGGCTCGGCCGTCGACCGGTGTTTGGATGTCGTACGGTGGCTTGATGCTCGATCTGCTCATGGTGCCGCTGTTGCTGTGGCGACCCACGCGATGGCTCGCCTTTGTCGGCGCCGTACTATTTCATGGACTCAATGCGTATCTCTTCAATATTGGCTACTTTCCTTGGTTGATGCTGTTGGTCACTGGTTTGGTGTTTTTTTCGCCCGATCAAGTGGCGCGACTGAGATGTTGGAAAGGGCAGCTCGGGAAAGGGCAGCTCGGGAAAGGGCATGCCGTGAACAAGGAGACCCAACTTGTGGGGACCGGTTGGGCGCCCGGTCGAAGATGGACGATCGCGGCCTTGGTTATCTACCTACTCTGGCAGCTGCTGGTTCCGTTGCACCATTGGCTGTATCCTGGAAATCCAGCCTGGACGCATGAGGACAGTCACTTTGCATGGCGAATGAAGTTGCACGACCGCCGGCTGGTCCTCGGTTTTCGAGCGGTCAATCCGCTGACGGGCGAGTCGACGGTAGTGGACGGCAACCAGTGGCTCACGATTCTTCAGGATGACGTTGTGCAACATCCGGACATGGTCTTACAACTCTGTCAAACCATTTCGCGGGACCTGAGTGAGTCGCAACCACTACGGATTTACGTGGATGCGAAACTGGCGCTCAACGGACGCCCGCCGCGGACGTATATCGATCCACATGTTGACTTGGCTAGTGCTCCCCGTGGATGGGGCCATGCCCAATGGCTATTGCCGTTGGAGACGGCCCTTTCGGATCCAAGCCAGCCGTCGGATCCAAGCCAGCCAGAAGTTCAGTCGGCGGAAGAACCTATCAGACAGAAGAAGTGAGTTCGAAGCCTTGGGGCCGAAGTCGGCGGAATCTAAAAAAACAAAAAGGATCATGATGAAACGCTTGCTCCGAGACGTAGGCATTCTCTGGATGCTCTGCACAATCACTTGGGGAGTCATGCAGATTCGCGGTGGCAAGAACCGACGAGTGGAGCTGAATCGCGGTGAAATGTATTACTCGCCGAGAGTTTCATTCGCGGCGGCTCAAGATTTGTCGACTTATATGGTTCGTGCCGGGGCATTCAGTGGTCGGCCCACTACGATGATGTTGGATCGCGACGATGGAATCTACCAATTGAAGATGGTGGTGATCCCCGAGCTGCTTGACCTACCGGGGGCTCGCCGGCAAGCCGAGCAATTCGGTCGGCGGGTGTGTCAAGAATTTTTCAACGGCAAGTCGGCGGCGGTCCACCTCGCCAACGACCAGTTGCAATCGTTCGAGCTGCTCGTGCCCGCAACCCAATGAGTCGGCCGACTTGGCCAGCGGCGTTGACGGTAGTCGTCAGTTCAACACCGCGAAATGCAGTACGCCAAAAAGCCCGTCGTCGTCAGTCCAACACCGGCGCAAAGTCAAACCCGATTCCGCGGCCAAGCTGGCGAAATCCTCCACCGTGTATTTGTGGGAGTATTCCGTGCGGATCGTTTCGCCATTTGAAAACTCGAATGACTTCCCGTCGATACAAACCGACTGCTCAATCTCACTGGACAGGTCAATTTCGACTCGACGCTGCTCGCGATTGTACGAGGCCTGATGGGTAAACTGGTCCACGTCAAAGTCGGCGCCCAGCTCGCGATTGATCCGTCGCAATAGATTCAAATTGAACTCAGCCGTCACACCCTGGCTGTCGTTGTAAGCCGCTTCGATTGTTTCGACATTCTTATCGAGGTCAATTCCGATCAGCAATCCGCCACCGGTACCACACAGCGGTGCAATTCGCGCCAACATCCGTTGCGCGTCGGCGGGTTGGAAGTTGCCAATCGTGGACCCCGGGAAATAGACCGCGCTGTGGGTCGGCTCTCGACTGGAGTCAGGTAAGTCAAATATTTCGGTAAAGTCGGCACATACCGGGAGAATCTCAATCTCTGGATAGATGGCGGAAAGTTCATCGGCCGACTTTTGAAGATGCTCTCGCGAAATATCGACCGGTACATAGGCGACTGGTTTCTCTAAGTGATCCAGCAGAATACGCGTCTTGATGCTGCTGCCGCTGCCGTATTCGACCAGCCGCACGCCGGGGCCGATTTGCGCGGCCATCTCCGGTGCGTTACGCTGCATAATGGCTGACTCGGATCGCGTCAGATAGTACTCGTCCAAATCACAAATCTTATCGAATAGCTGCGAGCCGTGTTGATCGTAGAAATACTTGCAGGGTAATGTCCGCGGACGTTGGCTGAGGCCCAGCAGAACGTCCTCCAGAAACACCTGAGTGGAGGGCTCGTAGTCAACCAGGTTCGTATCGGTGTGATCGTGTGCCAACGTCACTGTTCCAATTCTCTTATATCTTGCCAGCAACGAAATATATCACCGGCAAGTCGGATCACCAACCGCACACGACGGCGACCGAGCCCACTGGGTAAGCGGCCAACCGACGCTTACCAGCCCTGGTCGAAGAGCAATGCACATGCCGAAACGCGACCCCATTAGACGGGTCGTTTCGCCAGTCGTCAACCGGGGTGGAGTTGCCTGCTATCACGATCCACCCGTTTTGTTTTCGGACGCCAAAACCAAGTTGTGACGTGGACTTTCACTACCGAAGTTCTCTTTGTGGGCGGACCATGTGGGCGGACCACGTCGGCTATGCACGAACCGTGTGATCCATGGAAGCGTGAGGTCATAGGTGATACGGTGGGTACGTGAGATAGCCATTGCTATCGGAAGTGGGCCACTGGGGAGTTGTGGCTCCGATTGTCAAACAGGCCACTCGCCGAAAACACGTTCGGCGAGTGGCGGAAACGTGAGAGCTATGGAGATGTGTCGTCCGTGCAATGTCGTTGGCCAGTTCGTGCTCGTAGGGTGCCGTTTGTTACCAGACACGGCGGCTGCCAATCAGAAGGAACGCATTGAGCCCAGTGTGTATCGAATTCATCCAGGAGCTGGCGTCCAATTTCGTTTGCAGAGTCGTTTAGTGCAAGTCGTGCCGGGAGACGTCATTGAGTTCGATGAGGGGCGCTACGAGCTGCGACAGCAAATCGACATTGTCGCGGATAACATCACGTTGCGAGGCAAAGGCCCCATGAGGACGGTGCTCTCGTTCCAGGGGCAGGAAACACCGTGGCCATGATCCCGCCGGGTACCGGCATTATGATTATGGCCACCGATCATGTCGAAGTATTACGGTCCGTTATCCCGCAGCGCCCGCGATACAAACCAGATTTTGTTCAGTCCGTATGATCAGCTGGCCATTGCTGATCGCCGGGGATGCAATACAACGTTCACCCAGCGGGTTCTCGGCGATGACTTCCAAGTCCACGCCCGGTCGCACAATCTTCGTGATCCCGTCGTCAGCCAATAGATAGGCCAGGCCGTTTGCATGCACCAGGGAAGCACTGTAATGGCTTCCACATCGCTCTTTCCAAAGCACGTCGCCCGTCTTGGCGTCAAAGCAATTGGCCGTGCCACGGTCGTCGGCGACGAGCAGATATCCGTCCAGCACCACAGGCGAAGGCACATAGCAACGCGCGGTCGTCTGATGCCAAGCTAGTTGGGATTCCGTCACCTCACCATCGCCATCGGGACGGATTCCCATGACATGGTAGTCAGGAAAACCACACGTCATAAAGAACAGGTTGCCGTCATAGACAATCGAAGCGACAAACTGTTCGGTGGGGCCATACATCTCCCAATGATAGGATCCGTCATGCGGGTCGAAACTGGCAATGTGCTGGCTACCTGACATCACCATCTGGGTTCGGCCGGCAATCTCACGGATGATCGGGGTCACGTAACTGCGAATCCCATGTTGTCGTTCAATGCGCCAGCGCTCCTCGCCGGTCTCCTTTTCAAGCGCGACGACGTAGGAGTCGCCATCGTGGTCGGCGTTAACGATGACCAAGTCCTGGAACAACACCGGGCAACTACAAAAGCCGTGTGCACTAACAAAGTCGCCAATCCGCACCATCCAGGCCTGCTCCCCGTCCAGGTCATAGGCGGCCACCACGGCCTTGCCTGGGTGAATCAGCCGATCGTTTCCTATGTTCGGGGCGGGGATCTCGTTGTCGCTCGCTTCCAGGAATGCCACATAGACCCGCTTCCCGTCGGTGGCCGGTGTGCTGGAAGCATAGCTGTTGAGGCTATGCTTCGATTCCAACCTGGCCTGCAGCACATTCCGTTGCCAAATGGTGTTGCCCGTCTGGCGGTCCAACGCCATCAGGACGCGGTCGTTGGTCTCTTCGAGACAACTGGTAATAATGATGAGATTGTTCCAGACAATCGGCGAGGCGTGGCCAGTGCCCGGAATGGGGACTTTCCAGACGATGTTTTCACCAGTGTCCCCGTTCCAGCGAGTGGGCACGCGTGCGTCGAGACTGGAGCCATCGCCGCGCGGCCCTCGCCAACCTGGCCAGTTTTCAGCATGGGCCGTACCAACGGTCGAAACGCATGCCGCGATGATACAGACGAAGGACGCTGATCGATTGGCAAGTGGGCGCGCCGTCGGACACGCGGTGTTTTCGAAGAATTTCATCACTTCTTGTCTCCGGCATTTTTCAAGAGGACTCATTGAACGTCCCCGACGAATGAACGTCAAGCATAGGGTTGCAGCGACCCAGGTGACTTGGGAGTCGCCAGTAAAAAGGCGCTACTTGGTGCTCGGCGTCGCTCCTACGCAAACTCGCCATACAAAGTTATCAGATGCCCGCCGCTTGCCGCAACGCCGTGAAGGATTTTATCCGCTTGTATGCACGGCAATACGCGAAGTTCCCTCTCCCCCGACCCGGTGAGGGGCGAGGGAGAGGGAACGGTTCGCCTTTTTTCTCGGCGAAAAATCCTTCACGGTGTAGCGCTTGCCGGCGGGAGTTTCACGTTTGTTCCCTACGTAGATTCGGCAAGCGACGGGCATCCTATTTCCCGTCACATTAAATGTGTATAAACCTAAGCGCCAGCCGGGCCGTTCGGATCCGTGAACGGCTACGCTGTTTGAGCCGTCGGGCACTGTCGGTTAGTATGGTGTGAGGTGGTTCCAGTGCAGTGAATGAATACGGATTGCCAGTTCTGGGCACATGGGTAGCAGGTTGTGTTGAACCAGCCGGCCGCCGGTCGCAAACAATCGATCTCGACGGGAGCCTACCGTTTTATGTTGAGAAGCAGAAAGCTTTGGTGCCTCGCCCCGGTGTTGGCTGTGTGGTCCATCGGATTCGTGGCAGCCGGCATCGCTCAGGTTAAGACCGAACACTTCCAGAGCAACGTGGAGTCGACGGTGATGCCGTGGACGAGCCTCGACTTCTACAACGACCCAATGAACTTCAAGTTCGCGATTGTCAGTGATCGAACGGGCGGCCCGCGGCCTGGGGTGTTTGCCGACGGTGTGAAGAAGTTAAATCTATTGATGCCCGAATTCGTGATGAGTGTGGGTGATTTCATACCGGGCAACACGGCGGACCGCGCACGGTTGGCAAAGGAATGGGCCGATTTTGACGCGGTACTCGCACCGCTCAAGGTGCCTTTCTTTTTCATTCCCGGAAACCACGACATTAACAACGATGTCATGCGCGACGTGTGGGAGCAACGCTCCGGTGTACCTTTCTACTCGTTTGTCTACAAGGACGTTCTCTTTCTGGCCCTCGATACGACGGGCGAAAAGGGGCACATCGTGCCGGATTACCAGGTCGAGTCGATGAAGGAAGCGCTCGACAAACACGCCGATGCGCGCTGGACCTTCGTATTCATGCACCACCCGCTGTGGCTTTATGACGACCCTGCCGGGTTCGCCAAACTACAGTGCCATCTGGAAGGCCGGCGACACACGGTCATCGCGGGGCACTTTCACCGCTACTTGCACGAATGGCGAAACAACGCCAACTATTACATCCTCGCGACGACCGGCGGAGGTAGCGAACTGCGGGGTACAATGTATGGCGAATTCGATCACGTTGCCCTCGTTACCGTCACCGACGATGGCCCTGTCATGGCCAATCTCCGGCTTGACGGCATCCTGCCCGATGATGTAGCGACACGAGGCGACTACGAATTGACTCAGGCCCTCGTGCGCGGCACGGACCTGCCCGTCACGATGCTCACCGACAGCGAGGATGCGGTCACCGCGGGTACCCTCTATCTCACGTTTCACAATCCTTCGGAAAACCAGTTGCAGGTGAAGGCGCGGTTCATGCACGGCCACCAAGTTCGCATGGAACCGCAAAGCATTGAGATGGCCCTTGCCGCGAAGAGCGAGAAAATCATGGCATTTGCCATCCATTCGAGCGAAGCTGTGTCCACGGATAAGCCCGCTCTTTTACAACTCGACTGGACCATGGGCTACGAATTTGATGACGACGAGGACCTCTTATTGCGCGGCACACGGGATATTCCTCTACGGCCGAGCAGCGCCGATCTGATCGCAACGGTCGCGCCGGAGTATGTCGATTCTCTCTCCGTCGCGGCCACCCTACCGGATGAAGGCTATACGCTGCGTTACACGACAGATGTGCTCGAGTTGAGCGGGACAACCGAGTTGTCCGCCGGGCCCCGTGAAATCCGCATCGAGTTTTTCGAGGCCGGCGGAGAAGCCATCCTCGAACTGGACGTAGAGGGTCCTGGCATGCCGCGGCAGCCATTGCCATTCGACAGATTGTCACACTGAACCCTGAACCCTGAACCCTGAACGGTTACGCCGCGGGAGCCACGGCCGCACGAGTCGTACCGATCTTTGGCACGGCCCGACAGGGTCGCCAGGGCGACGACCAGTGACTACGATGCGAAGAGACGAAGCAAGAACGAGTCCCCGTGACGAGAGTGAGTTGGCTTGATGCAAAACAGCATTTCCGTTCATTGACCCCAGTTGAGGATTCCGTGGTGAACTTGCTAGTTACCGGCGCTGCTGGCTTTATCGGCTTCCATTTGGCGAAAGCGTTGCTGGAACGCGGCGACACGGTGGTTGGGCTCGACAACCTGAACGATTACTACAGTGTCCAACTCAAGCGAGACCGATTGGACCAACTCACCTCCTTCGCTGGTTTCACATTCTGCCAGTTTGATTTATCTCATCGCGATCGGATGGAGGAGCTGTTTACCGAAAATCAATTCGACGTGGTCGTCAATTTGGCAGCCCAGGCGGGAGTTCGTTATTCGCTGGAGAATCCACTGGCCTACATCGACAGCAATCTGGTGGGTTTCGTCAACGTCTTGGAAGGCTGCCGTCGCGCTGGAGTCGGGCACCTGGTCTATGCCTCGTCAAGTTCTGTCTATGGGGCCAATACCAAGATGCCGTTCTCGGTACACCACAACGTGGATCATCCGGTGAGCCTCTATGCCGCCTCCAAGAAGGCCAACGAGTTGATGGCCCACACATATAGCCATCTTTTTGATTTGCCGACGACTGGGTTGCGATTCTTTACGGTATACGGTCCTTGGGGACGCCCCGACATGGCCCTCTTCAAATTCACTGAGGCGATTCTCGCGGGGCGTCCAATCGACGTCTACAACCACGGACGGATGCAGCGCGACTTTACCTACGTCGACGACATTGTCGAGGGCCTCATGCGCGTGGCGGACCGCATTCCCCAGGGCGATGCCCAGTGGAGCAGCGACGTCCCGGATCCGGGATCCAGCCGTGCGCCGTACAAGATTTACAACATCGGCAATCACCAACCTGTTGAGCTGTTGTATTTCATTGAAACGTTAGAGCGATGCTTGGGGATCGAGGCCCAGAAGAATATGCTGCCGATCCAACCTGGCGATGTGCCAGCGACGTACGCGGACGTCGAGGACCTGAGGCAGGACGTCGGGTTTCGGCCGAATACGCCCATCGAAGAGGGGATCGCCAGATTCGTGGAGTGGTACCGCGAGTATCACGGCGTCTAATTTCCTCACGTCTACGCCTTGTAGATCTTTTCTCGGCCGTCCGTGACCGCTTTGGTGGCGTTTCGAGTGTCCACGACAACCTGGGCATGCTCGACGATGAAATCGTAGTCGTAGGCTGAGTGATGCGTGGCGATGACGACACAATCCTGATTGGCAAGATAGTTGGCCGTCATCGGTTCGCTGGACAGGCTCGGTACCGTGTAGCGCCTCATGTTCGGCAGCGTGGGAATGTGCGGGTCGTTGTAACTTAGCAATGCGCCTCGCTTGTCGAGCAGTTCCATGAGTCGAAAAGCGGGACTCTCGCGCGGATCATCGACGTCCGGTTTGTAGGCCACGCCCAAGATAGCGATCCGGCATCCTCGCACCGGTTTGCCGGCATCGTTCAACGCCTCGGAAACGCGCGAGACGACGTACTGCGGCATGCTGGAATTGATTTCCCCAGCCAACTCAATGAATCGTGTTGACGATTCGTGCTTGCGGGCAACCCAACTCAGATAGAATGGGTCGATGGGAATACAGTGTCCGCCAAGTCCCGGCCCCGGATAAAACGCCTGGAATCCAAACGACTTCGTTTTGGCTGCGTCGATCACCTCCCACACGTCAATGTCCATGCGATCCATTAACACCTTCAGCTCGTTCACCAAGGCGATGTTGACGGCTCGATAGACGTTCTCCAGGATCTTAGCGGCCTCGGCCACTTCGCAGCTCGCTACAGGCACGACGTCGGAGACCGCCGGTTGGTAAAGCGCCACGGCCATTCGTCGGCTGTCCGCATCGATGCCTCCGACCACCTTGGATATTTTTCTTGCGGTGTGGTCTGGGTGCCCAGGATCCTCGCGCTCGGGGCTGTACGCGAGGTAAAAATCCTGTCCCGCCTTGAGGCCGCTTGATTCCAGGATGGGTTGCAAAACGTCGCGTGTCGTGCCGGGATATGTGGTGCTCTCCAGGACAATGAGCTGGCCGGGGCGCAGTGACGCGGAAATATGGCGGGCCGTCGCCTCCACGTATGACAGATCCGGATCGCGGCTGTCGTCGAGCGGAGTCGGAACACAGATCAAGATGGCATCCGGTTCGCTCAACCGCGACATGTCCGCCGTGGGAATGAATCGTTCGTCCGCGATTCGATCGGCAATCCATTTCGACTCAATGTGACCGATGTAGCTTTCTCCAGCCAACAGTCGATCGACTTTGGACTGATCGATATCAAATCCCATTGTACGGAAGCCAACGTCGATGAAGGTCTCGACCAACGGCAGTCCGACGTACCCCAGCCCGACAACACCGACGGTCGCTGTCTGATCTTGAATTGATTTCAGAAGTTTCATCCCGTTTGGCACTCGTGGTGATTTCGCTATCCACTCGCGCGGGACTGGGCGTCCGTATCTCACGAGGGAACAATCGCGACCATTCTATCTATCGCCCACGGCTTATGCCAACGTCGAATGGCGTGGGTGCTCACGCTGTCCGATGATGGCGAGTTTTTTTGAATTTTGAATGTCGAACAAGGAATGTCGAACGTCGAAGGGCGTGGCGGTGAGTCTTGGTGGTTCATACCGTTCGGTAATGGCGAGTCTTTTGAATTTTGAGCAAGGAATGTCGAACTTCGAGGTGCGTGGTGGTGAGTCCGGGTGGTTCATGCCGTTGGGTGATGGCGAGTCTTTTGAATTTCGATGCGTTTGGCGGTAGGTCGAGATGGTTGCATTCCAAACGTGCTCAGCCCATCTATCGCCGTGACTTCGACGTTCGATTTTCCTCGTCCGGCATTTCAGCGTCCAACGGGCCAGCCATGATAGCCTGTTTCTCAACGTGACTTGAGCATTTGAAAGCCAGACATCAGGATACTGGTTTTTTGGGGAATTCCGGTGGATGTAGAGGACCGTGGTTTGGCGGCCCATGCGACCCGAATCAACACCGTCCATCCGCTCGTGGGCGAAAATATTTGTAACCCGAACCTGGAGCACGTATCATGCCAACAAGGCTCCATCTGGTATGGTTGTCGACAGTGGTCCCGAAGAACCCAGCCAATTGGCGAAAGGTGCGGTGTAGGTTACGTGTGTCATATGAAATGGTTTGTATTGGGATGGACACTGCTCGTGGTCGTGATTCTATCACCGTTGCGGGCTCAGGAGTCTGTCACGGACTCGCCCTCGGACCAGCTGGACTATTCCAGGTTGGCTCATCCGGAGGTGGCTCGTCAGTTGGAAATGACCGACATACAACTGGTCGAGATCCAACGAATTCTCAATGCGCGCGCGGTGGCTTTGGCGGGGGCCGAGGCTTCACAGCGCGACGAGATCGCACGCAATGCGCAGCGCGAACTGGACGCTTTGTTGACCCAGCCGCAGCGAGATAAATTGGTCCAGTTGGTGGCGGAAAAGAAGCTGACCTTCAGCTTTACGGATCAACATTGGCGCGAGGTCTTGGAGTGGTTTTCCGAGCAGGCGGGTCTGACGTTGGTATACGACCGGCTTCCGGAGCAGAACTTCAACTATCGTGACAGCCGACCCTACACGACGCGTCAGGCCATCGACTTGCTCAACGGAATCCTGTTGTCCAAAGGTTTCACGCTCATTCGGCAGGGTAACCTGTTAATTGTGGCTGACATAACCGAGCGATTGCCTAATGAAATGATCCCCGAAATCAATGTTACAGAGTTAAGCCAGTTCGGGCAGTTCGAAATCGTCAGGATCGTGTTCCCCATCGGTGAGCGACCGGCCGAGGGTGTGGTCAGCGAGATTCAACCGCTGATTGGCACGTTTGGAAATGTGGTCGCTTTGCCACAAACCAAGAAGGTGATTGTCAGCGAAACCGCTGGGAAGATGAAGGCGATCCAAACACTGATTGCCTCGATTCCCGAACCCAAACCTGCCAGTCCTTCACCACCGGCCAGCCCACCTCCGGCACCCGTGTTCGCGGTCTATCGAGTCGAAGGGATTGATGCGACCGCTGCCATGGCGATCCTGGGCGAGCTGGTCCCAGATGCCAAACTTTCGTCCGATGATTCCGCCCAACAGATTAGCGCATTCGCGGTTCCCGCGCAGCAGGAAGCGATTGCGGCCGCCGTCGAGCAGATGAAAGCCAACTTGACGGCGGAATTGCGAGCCCGACTACAGACCTACCCGCTGCCTAAGGTTGACATCGAAGCGCTGACCGGTCAATTGACGGCCATCGCTCCCAACGCTCGGATCAGTATTGACTCCGACCAAAAACGTGTCATGGTATTCGGCTCGCCAGCGGATCATGAGCAGATTTCGGCAGCCATGACAATGCTGGGGGTGCGCTCCAATGCCTCCGGGACGACCGGCGCGATCGTCCACGCGCTGGAACATATCAAGGCATCGGAGCTGGTCGCTCTGTTGACACCGCTATACCCGGACGGCCAGCTTTCGGCCAGTCCCGATGATCGGGCGGTGGTCGCGCGGCTGACCGAGGAGGAGCAGCAGGAGATTCAACAACTGGTCGAGCGTCTTGATGTCGAGAAAGAGGAGCTGGTGTCGTTAAAACTCCAGCATTACAGCTTTGCGGCCCAGGTCGATACGACGTTCGACACGATCCTCAAGGCGCTGGTCCCCGAGGTAGTCACGAATTGGGATAGCCAACGTCGACGACTTATGGTTTTGGCTCCAGCGGAAGACCATGAGCGGATACGGCAGGCGGCTGCCGAATATACCGAGGGACGGCCACGCCCCGAGCCCGCACGGGTGGCGGTCTATCCGCTTGCACCCTCGCTTCAAAAAACGGTGGTTTTGCTCGCCAGTCAATTGGTGCCCGACGCTCGGTTGACCTGGGAAGCAGACCAGGAGCGTTTCCTGGTCGTTGCCGACCAGGCGTCCCAAAAGCGGCTAGAGTCGATCATCGAAGAGGTCTCCAAATACGCGCCGGAGATCCCGGAGCTCGCCATTCGTGTCTACAGCTTTGAACCGCGATTGCGACAACGATTTCTAACCCTCGTCAAGAATATTGACGAACGGAAACAGCCAATCCAAGTGATCGATGACAACCTGCCGGGCGAACTGGCCGTCTCCACGACGCCGGAACAGCACGCACGCGTCCAGCAACTCTTGACCGAATTGGCGACACCGATCGACGAGCGCGAACGCTTGGCGCTGCGGGCTTACCCTGTTCAACACGCGGAGCCGTCCAGTCTCGCGTCTTTGATGAGTGAGCTTTTTCCTTTTGCGCAAGTTGTTGCCGACGAGGATGCGAGGCGCTTGATGGTGTGGGCCACGAAAATCGCCCACGGCGAGTTCGCCGAAGCCGTCCAACAGTTGGATGTGCCGGATGCAGGTAAGAAACTGGAAAGGCTTGTCTCCTATTCTATCGAGGGTACGAGTCTTGAGATCGCGGTGGGCGTGCTGCGAACGGAGTTTCCTGAGATGATCTTGACTCCTGACCAGACGAACCAAAGGGTGCTGGCTTGGGGGACCGAGCTTGACCATGCACGATTGGAAATTGCCATCGAGAAACTCAGCCAAGATGTCGGTGGCGGGGAAGTGAGCTTGGACGTGTATTCTACGGCGCCGTTCGACTCGAGAACGGTCGCCAACGCCATTAAAGCCGCGGTTTTAGGGATTCGATCGACGAGTAACCTTGGTGACGACGTCCTGTTGGTGGTTGCCTCCGCGGAACAGCATGAACAGGTCCGTCACGTGGTTGAACAGCTCGCGGATGTCCAACACGGTGGCGAAGCCGGCGCACTGATACCAGTCGCCTACGCGGCCGGAGGATTCGACGCGGAAATTGTGCTGCAGGCGGTCCAGTCGTCCGTATCCGGTACTCGAATGGCCAGTGTCGTGGGTGGCCAAACTGTTTTGGTCGTGGCAGATGCCGAGCGACACGAGCAGGTACGCAAGGTGATCGAGCAGCTGGCCAATGTCCAACACACTGGCGATGCCAATCGCTTGGTCCCGGTCGTCTATTCCACCGGTGAATTCGCTACCGCAACGGTTAGGACCGCGCTCAAGACAGCGGTCCCCGATCTTCGCTCCGTGGGCGTTTTGGGGAGCGATCGGCTCCTCGTGGTGGCCACCGCGGAACAACACGAGCAAGTCCACGAGGTATTGGCGGGTTTGGCCGATGTCCAACACGCCGTGGAGCCGAGCCCGTCCATGCCTGTGGTCTATCAAACAGAAGATTTCAGTGCCAGCACGATCCGGGACGCGGTCCAGGCGACCGTGCCAGAGGTTGGTTCGATGGTCGCCGTGGACGATACCACTTTATTAGTGATCACTTCGCCGGAACAACATGCCAGGATCCGCGAGATCGTGGATGGACTGTTAAAGCTTGGCCAAACCGTGGACGGGAGTCGAATGACACCCGTCGTGTATTCCACGGGAGAGCTGAACGCGACCACGGTCAGCGGATTGGTTCAGGGGATTCTTCCCAGCAGCCGCTACGTCTCAGTGGCGGACCCCGCGACCTTGTTGGTGTCCGCTTCATTGGACGAGCACCGTAGTGTGCAGGAACTGATCGATGGACTCGCTGAGCAAAGTCAGTTGGCTGGCCCACGGGGATTGGTGTTGGAAATGTATCGAACCGGCGACCGCGATGCGACGACCGTGCGGGAATTGGTCCAGCAGATGGTGCCTGCGATTGGCTACACGGCGGTCGCGGGCGACGACGCGATTATGGTTTCCGCATCGGCTGAGCAACACCGAACGATACGCGGCGTGATGGATCAATTGGCCGATTCGGAAGACAATGACGGGCGACGACGGACTGTCAACGCTGTCTATCAAACGGGAGATTACGCCGCGTCGACCGTACTGGGTTTAGTCCAAGGGGTCCTGCCCGCCACGCGATTCGCTTCGGTCATTGAGGAACACTCGCTGGTCGTTTTGGCCACTCCCGACGAACAGGAGGTTGTTCGTGAAGTCATCGGCGAGCTGCTGAAGTCGCGTCCTGCCACGATCGATCGCGAGCTCAAGGTTTATCCGCTGGGCGATGCCACGGCGGAGACGGTCGAAACGGCAATCCTCGGTGTGTCGAATGCGGATACGAAGGTGACGATTGACACGACCAGTAACAGTTTGATCGTGAGTGCGGACCAATCCACGCATAGGGCGTTGAGCCCCATTATTGACAGCTTGTTGGAACAGTTGCCCGGCAAGCGACTCCCGGTGATTCGCACCTATACGTTGGACGTCCGTGATGTGCTGACGGCTTTCACGGCGATCGAACAGTTGATGTCCGGTGAGACGGACGTCACTCTGGCGTTGGACGAACAACGCAAGACGATCCTGGCCACTGCATCCGAAGAGAAGCATGAACAGCTCGCTGAGTTGATCGGGAGTTTGCAGCAACAATCGCATGCCGACGACGAATTCGGCGTTCGGCGGCGGTTGGCTGTCTATCCCGTCCAAAATCTCGACAGCCAATCGGTGTCGACCATTGTCGAGGCGTTGTTTGCCGACGTGACGCCCATACCACGAGTTGAAGTTACCTCTGGAGGGAATGAACTTTTAGCGGTCGCCACCGACGATCAACATAGAGTGATCCAAGAGGCCATCGATTCGTTGCACAAACCGGAGCGAGAAGTGGAGGTGTTTAGGCTGGTTGCCAACGATGCCTTCGACGTTGAGTTGGCGATCGACGGCCTGTTCGAAGATTTGGCGCCGAGCCTCGCGCCGGCCATTGAATCCAATGCATCCACGCAGCAATTGGTGGCGCGCGGGACGGCCGAGCAGATGGAGGAGATTCGCCAACTGTTATCGAAAATGGGCGAGTCATTGACCGACTTTGATCCACGCACCAATGTTCGTGTGGTTCCGCTCAACGGAAACCCGGCGCGTGTCATGCGCCAGTTGGAGCAGCTATGGCCGAAATTGCGTGACAATCAGCTGCGTATTGTCTATCCATCGGACGAAGGCGGCCGGCCGGTGGTGCCGCCGGCCAGCGATCGCGCGACCGATGGCGAGTCCGCGGACGCCAATTCTTCAACACCGACGGTTGATTCGCTGGGGGCGCCACCGGCTCCACTGCGCCAGCAACTTGGCGAGGCTCCCGGAGAGACCGATAGCGACGAAGTGCCAGCGGAACCACCGGCGCCCGTCACCGTGGTGATCGACAACAACCAAGTCACCATTTCGTCCGACGATGAGGAGGCGGTTCAGCAATTTGAGTCACTGCTGCGGATGCTCAGCCCGAGACCGCGCTTTGGTCAGCCAAATGTGATGGTTTACGGCCTCAGACACGCGAATGCCGAGGAGTTGGGCGGCATGCTCGGTGAAGTGTTCGGCGGCCGGTCGGGCCGGCGTTCCAGCAGCCAGGTGACGGTGGTGCCGGATCTCCGCCTCAATAGCCTGATTGTCCGGGCGCTGTCGCGGGAGCACGACCTCATTGAGTCTTTGATTCATGCGTTAGACGTGGAAGACGTATTCCTGGAGACAGCCTCCACGCCCCCTCGACTTATTCCGGTCGAAAATGCCACGGCATCCCGCATCGTTGAGCTCCTTGAATCGGTCTACGCGTCGGAATTGTCCGCGGGAGGCGGACGGCGTACCGTGAGTATTCCCAAAGGAGTGTCCGAGGAGGTGGCCAATGTCCTTGAACAAATCAACGCCTCGGCCACTGGACCGCTGCTTAGTTTGGCGACCGACCAAGTGACCAACTTAATAATCGCCCAGGGCCCCCCCCGTTTGCTGGACGAATTGGAGCTCTTTGTTCACAAGCTGGACACCGAATTGCTCAACCGCGACTCGCTCGGAGTACGCCTTGTCCCACTGAAAACCGTCCGCGCCACGGTGATTCAAGAGATTCTTGAGGAATTTCTTCCGAAAAAATAATCGGACCAGTCCAAAAAATAGTCATTGATCGAGCTGTCCGGATCAGTGAGACTATGAGGAATTGGTATTGGTGCGGCCGTTGAAAAGTTGCATCATCCTGCCACTGTCAGTCCTACCGGCGTTAACAGGCTCAACCAATTCGAGCCCCAACCTTTGGCCCATTTGGATGGGAGCCCGGAGGGAGTTTTCTTGCATGCTTTGTTCTCAGACGGACAATCCGTCCCAGCTAAAGACGGGGGATCTCGAGAGAGTCCGTGACGAGTATGCCAGCGGTGCTAGCGTTGAGGAAGTCGCGAGCAGGCTGGGATACGAATCCGATGAGGTCTTCTTAGCGAAACTGGCGGAAGCACTTGGCTTTGAGTACTTGGATCTTAGCCAGGTCTCAATTGATTCGGCTGCTTTGGCAGGTTTTCCGCTGAGATTGGTGCACCGTTACCAGGTGATTCCGGTCGCCGACCGCCCGGATGGTCTGTTGGTCGCGATCGGAAATCCGTTCGATATCTATGCGATTGACGCGATCAACGCGGCGGTAGAAAAACCGGTCATACCTGCGGTCGCCAAGCCTTCGGAGGTGAGCCGCGTCATCAAATCACATCTCGGTGTCGGGGCTGAGACGGTGGACGGTCTGATTGCACTTCAAGAGGACGAAGACGTCCAGCTGCTGGACGACGTTGAGTTCGGCGACTCCGAGGATGCGGAAATCGCCCAAGAAGCCTCCGTTGTGCGGCTGGTGAATGAGATTCTGATAGAGGCCGTGGAGGCTCGCGCCAGCGACATTCATGTGGAATCACACGAATCGGGCATCAAGATTCGCTATCGAATCGACGGGATTTTGCAGCGTCAGCCGGCTCCCGCGGCGATCAATCGCTTCCATGCCGCGATTGTCAGCCGCCTGAAAATCATGGCGCGTATGAATATTGCGGAAAAGAGGTTGCCTCAGGATGGGCGCATCAAACTGCGTGTCCAGGGCCGAGAGATTGATATTCGCGTTTCCGTTATTCCGATGCTGCATGGCGAAGGAATCGTCATGCGAATTTTGGATAAAGAGAGCCTTAATTTTACGCTGCGTCATCTCGGCATGTCGGAAGCGGTTTACAAGCGGTTCGGCGACCTGATTCGTTTGCCCCACGGCATCCTACTCGTCACCGGACCAACTGGGTCTGGAAAAACCACGACTCTCTATAGCGCGCTGAGCGAGATTCGCTCGGAAGAGACCAAAATCATTACCACCGAGGATCCCATCGAGTACCAACTCGATGGCATCAACCAGATTCAGGTTCACTCGAAGGTGGGCTTGACATTTGCGGCCAGCTTGCGAAGCATTCTCCGACACGACCCCGACGTGGTGTTGGTCGGGGAGATTCGTGACCTCGAAACAGCTGAGAACGCGGTCCAGGCGTCGTTGACTGGGCACCTCGTGTTCAGCACATTGCACACCAACGATGCGGCAGGCGCGTTCCTCCGCCTATGTGACATGGGCGTTGAACCTTTTTTGGCCACCAGCACGATTGAGGGAGTCATGGCGCAACGGTTGGTACGCCGTTTGTGCGATCACTGTCGGCGACCGGTGGACGTTTCCCAGCTGGACTTGCCGGATGATTTTCCCGAACCGCGCGAACGTGCCGACGACCGCCCCGTGTATGAAGCGGTCGGTTGTCGTGAATGCCGCCACACCGGTTTTAAGGGACGTCTGGGGCTGTATGAGCTGTTGATTCCTGACGATCGAGTACGGGAATTAGCCAATGAACGGACCGCATCGCATTTGGTCAAGCAGCAGGCCATGAGGATCGGTATGACCACGTTGCGTGACGATGGTTGGGACAAAGTGGTCACCGGGGCCACGACGTTGGATGAAGTTTTGCGTGTGACGAAGGCGGACGGCCATGCCTGAATTCTGCTATACCGCGAGAAGGGCGACCGGCGAGGATGTCGTCGGCGAGATTACGGCCGGAAGCCAGCGCGAAGCGATCGCTCTGCTTTCCGGCTCCTCACTTTTCCCGCTGACCGTTGAGTCAGCGGAGCGCCAGGGTAAGATCGCCAGTTGGAAGTGGCCCTTTTGGCGCCGCGTCGGTTCGGAAGCGATTTCCTCGACGCTCACCCAGATGGCGGATCTGTTGGAGAATGGCGTGCCGCTTTTGGAATCGCTGCGAATTCTTGCCGATCAGTCTCCCCACCCCGAATTGCAACGCATTATGACGGACGTGCATGACCAGGTGGCTGAAGGCGTCTCGCTGGATGATGCCATGGCGCGTCACTCGGCTGTCTTCTCGGAACTAACGCTCAGCATGGTGCGGGCCGGAATGGAGGGTGCGTTCCTCGAAGAAGCACTGCGGCGAGTGGCCAGTTTTCTGGAGAGATACGAGGAGCTCAAGGGTAAGGTGTTGGGCGCTTTAAGCTATCCAGTCTTTCTTTCCGTGATCGGCTTGGTGGTAACGGTGGTGCTGGTAGTCTTTTTTGTGCCACGTTTTGAAACCCTCTTTGAGCGTTTGGAGAGCTCCGGTCAGGGGCTGCCAGTGGCCACGACGATGTTGCTAGCAACCAGTGATTTTCTTGCTCGTTATGGAGTTTTTGTGCTCGTGGGTCTCGCAGGCGTCGGTTGGCTGGTCCGCCAGCAAATGGCTCGCGACGACGTGCAGCGGTGGATGGATGCCGCCAAATTAAAGTTGCCTTTGGCGGGGAAAATACTTCACAATGCGGCCGTGTCGCGGTTTTGTCGTGTACTGGGAACGCTACTGAGAAACGGTGTGCCGATTCTCAAAGCATTGAGGATCAGTAGTGGTTCCAGCGGCAATCGACTTTTGGCGGATGCCATTACGGAGTCAGCGGAGAACGTTTCGTCCGGCGAGTCGCTGGCTAAACCACTGTCGGCCAGCGGGCTGCTGCCGCCCAATGTAATGGCCATGATCGCGGTCGCGGAACAGTCCAATTCGCTCGACACTGTGCTGGTGAAAATCGCTGATCGAATTGACCAACGCATGGAACGGCAGCTGTCCGTTATGGTCAGGTTGCTCGAGCCGATGATGCTGGTCCTCATCGGCGGAGCCGTAATGTTTATCCTCGTCGCCTTGCTACTGCCCGTGATCGAAGCCAGCACAACCGTGGGGTGAAGTTAGAGCGCACAGCGACTGGCGAACGGTAACCAATAACTAATGAAAAATGAAAAATGAAAATCCAGAGGCTTGGTCCCACAGCCTAGTTTGTGGGGGTTTCGTTTTGCAACAACCGGAGAAAAAGAACATGCGTACTGTAAGAAGACGAGGATTCACTTTAGTGGAAGTGCTCGTTGTAATGGTCATATTGGTACTGTTGTTTAGTATTGTGGGACCCAGGATTCTCGGCTCGCAACAGAAGGCCAACATCAAGAAGGCTCAGATTGATATTGGAAGTATCGGCGGCGCGCTAGAACTGTACGCCCTCGACAACCGAGGCTTCCCTAATACCGAAGAGGGCCTCGAAGCGCTCATGGAAGCACCCGCGGACGAGCAACGAACTCGTAATTGGGATGGCCCCTACATGGACGCGGAAGATTTGCCCATCGATCCATGGGGAAATGAATACCGGTATATCTATCCCAACGAACACGGTCGCCGCGATTTTCCGAACATTTGGTCCCCAGGAAAGGACAGCGAGGACAGCACCGACGATGACATCGTGAATTGGAAGCAACAAGGAGAGTTACCGTCCGAGCCGCTCGCATCCAATGATGACTAGCCACTTGACTGGTCGCAGTGCCCTCCTCGATGAAGAGGATCGCTCGGCCGCCGGTTTCACAATCATCGAACTATTGGTAGTTCTGGCCGTGGTGGCCAGTATGGCTGCGGTCAGTATGCCGTTGATGCGCAGGCCGCTGGCCAAAGTGTCGGTGGGCCAAGCAGCTTTGCAGCTGACTCGCGACCTCCATTTGGCCCGTGCCACGGCCATCGAGCGTGGCGAACCCTACCGATTCGACGTTGAGCCTAGCGGCGCGAGGTATCGTATTCTCCCCCTTCGTCCACCGCGCGACGGTGAGACGGATTTGTCACCAGCGGACCCGTTGAGTGAGTCACCAAACGCGACGAATTCCAACTCACCGGCGAACCAACGGGGCCCCGGTATCAATGGCATGTCCAATAGAGATCCCGTGAGTGGTAACTTCGATGCGGAACTGGAAGATGGCGTGGTGTTCGTTTTGGATGAGCACACCAAACCGGACTCGTTGACCGGCCCAATGGTCGAAATGGAGATGGCGCCGAGCAGTTTATCGAACGCGGACTCTGTCAGTCCTCGGCCGATGACGGATGACGGCGGGTTGCGAGCGAACCATTCGCTGAAAACACAATTAGTCTTTTTCCCCGATGGCCGCAGTCAGGCGGGAAGTCTGACGTTACGCGACGCCGAATACGAACTCGAATTGAATGTGCGCGGACTCACCGGGCACGTGACGGTTGGCCAGCCGAAACGGTTGCGCGAATGGAGTGAGTCAGAGGCAATTGTGGAGAATGAATTTGACGAAGAATAGAAGAACATCCGATCCGCGATTTCGGCCACGCCGCGGTTACGCTCCAGCCGCCTTTACGTTAGTCGAGGTGATGCTGGCGCTGTCGATGTTCACGGCTAGCTTGATTGGCTTGTCCCAGTTGTTGTCCGCTGGCCGCCAGCACGTCCAGCGTTCGGACGGATTGACGAATGCCCAATTGCTCTGCGATAGCAAGATGAATGAATTGGTTGCTGGCGTCGAACCGATCACGTCAACGCCCTGGACGCCAATAACACACGCGCCCGAGTGGAGTTACGCGGTTCAACTGACACCGACTGAGTGGAAGTATTTGGTTTCGCTCGAAGTGCAGGTGGCTGCGACCAACGCCGTCTCTGGGGTCCGAAACTCCACGCAGGGCGGTTCGCGGGACGAGCGTAAGCCGTTCGTCCTCGTGCGCTGGGTCGATGCGAATCGACTGGAGGAGTTGTCTCAGTCCAATCAAATGGAGCCCGACCAAACGGCTCCGCATTAAATTTCCGAGAGTTCCCAAACTCGGGACATCTAAGACGTGCATATAAAACGGATACATACGAATCGTCGCGGGCTGACCTTGATCGAGGTGCTGTTGGCTACTGCCCTGGCGTCCGTATTGCTTGGGGTCGTGTGGACATCGATGGATGTTTACCAGCGAATGCAGCAGAAGGGTAGCGAACGATCCGCCGAATTGCGTCTATTGCGTGGGCTTTATGCCCAGTTGCGGGATGATTTGGGGACTCTGAGCATCGCTTCAACCGAGGGTAATAAGGCTCAACGGTCAATCGACGATTTGTTGCTGGTGCCGTCATTAGACGCGCCGACATCAGAAGCGCCGTCATCCGAAGCAGTACCGTCTGGGTTTGCACCGTCTGCGTTTGCACCGTCAGGTGGCGCGACCGAAGAGGGCGCCACCGGAGGCTTCCCGGCGACCGCACCGCTGCAGCCCGATCGACCGTCGGCCAATCAAGTGGCTGTATACAGCGGCTTTGTGGGACGAGCCCATGGCATGGAAATGGTCGTCGTCCGACCGCGGTTCGACGGTATGGCTTTACCTGCGTTGGGTACCGCCGCGTCGTCGTCGGACCCGGGTCCCGCGCAAGCATCAATGGCCCAAAATACAATGGCCCGAAATACAATGGCCCGAAAAGTGACCTATCGTTTCGTTGCCGAAAACGAACTGCATGCCAACGCCATTTCCGGCGAGAACGGGAACACGATGGAGCAGGCCGATGCGGTGCCGATGAATGACAGACCGGTCGATCACGATTTCGCACTGGAGGGCACGGAGCTGGCCGTTCTTCCCGGAGGTCTGACTCGTACTGCCGAGCCGCTCATGGCAGCCACCTTTCAGCAGTCCACTGGTTCGGCCGCACTCAGTGATGGGCTCGCTGCCAACGCCGAACGTGAGTTGTCAGGCCAACGCCCTATTACCGAAGAAAGCACACTCGCCGGGGTTCGAGGAGAGACGGATGCGACGTTAGGTTCCTCTCTAGTCACCGACGAACCCATTCCGGAGGTCGCCTGGTGCCGCTTTTCGTACTTCGATGGACGTCGTTGGCGGGGCTCTTGGAATGGTTCATCGGCCGCCCGGCTACCATTGGCGGTGGCGTTCGAGTTCTTGCTGGACAAAGATTTGGACGAGATCGGTGAATCAGGCGTCTTCTTGGGAGAGCCGTTGGCTGGACCAACCGTGGTCCCAACCGTGGATACGGAATCTCTGGCCTCCACGGAAGTGAGTACCACGGAATCGATCACCGACAGCGGCCCGCCGAGTGGTGGACCCATGTTGCGCAGATTCGTCTTTAGCCTTCTCGGCGCGGGCCGTGCGCCTCGGGAAGACAAAAACCAACAAACATTTCCGGCGGGCCACGTCCCTCCGGATACCTACTCCTTGAAATGAGATGATTCGTCCAACCACCCGCATCCGCCGCCAGCATCGTCGAGGCATCGTATTGATCGTTGTCATGGTTGTGGTCGCGCTGATGGCGCTGGCGGGACATCGCTTCGTCGAATCGGTGAGTTCGGATCACCGTGCCGCACGGATGTCCGCCGACCAATTGCAGGCAGCCAAACTTGTGGACAGCGGCCAAGAGTTCCTGGCGGCCTGGTTGCGGCTTCCTCGTCAAATTCGTCTTCAGGAACGTGTGGCCGAAGCGAGCGAACTGTTTCGCCAAACCGTCTATCGCTCCGATGGTACCGAGGAATACCCGGTCGGCCAGTTTGAATTGTTGCCGGCCCACACGCAGTCAAGAGGACTTGAGCCAGGGGATCGTACGGTCCAGAAATTAATTAGCAACGAGTCCGCCAAGCTGCATCTGGCGACCGTACTTCGCTGGGAGCACGAACAGCCCGGGGCCGGCCGCGAGGCCTTGCTGCAGTTGCCGAGCATGACCGAGGCGATTGCCGATGCGATCCTCGATTGGATCGACGAAGATTCTGACTCGCGACCTTACGGCGCGGAAGCAGAATACTACATGGGCTTGCCGCACCCTTACGGTCCGCGTAACGGTATTCCGCCGAATCTGGATGAGCTACTGAACGTCCAGGGTGTGAGTCAGCAACAACTCTACGGATGGCAGGGAGCCAGCGAAGCGCAAACCGCGCTTGGGCCCACGGACATCGAACGCAACCGACTCCCCAACGTCGCGACCCAAGGCGCGGGGTCTACCAACAGGTCTTCAAGCAACGGCCGGTCAGCGAGTGCATACGCCGCGAGCGAGACGCTGGGGTGGGCCGCGTATTTGACGGTATTCAGCGCCGAGCGAAATGAGTCGGCCGACGGACGCAGACGGGTCAATGTGAATCATGCGGACTTAACGGTCTTGTACCGAGAGCTTCAACGGCGGATGACGATCGAGCGAGCGGGCTACGTCATTGCCTATCGGCAATACGGGCCTGGTCAGACCAGTGATGAAACGCCGCCGCGCCAACCTCATACGGTTGATCTCTCGGTGCCAGCTCGTTTTGTGATCTCGTCAGTCCTGGATCTCTTCGACTCCACGGTCGTCGTCACCGGGACGGATGGCGATTTGATTTTGTCGAGTCCCTTTACGACCCAGGGCGGGGGGGACGTGAACGTCATATTTCAAGACATCGACCAATTGACGTTGGATGAACGTGAGAGGATTGAGGGGCGAGTCAACATTTTCGAAGCTCCCGAGGAGGTGCTGCGGGCCATCCCAAATATAGACGTTGAGATGGTCCAGCGAATTCTCGCGCTGCGTGATGGGGCCTCCGGTGATGCGGATCTGGGATGGCTGTTGTCAGCCCTGGGGTCCGAAGTTCAGAAGTTGAGTCCGATCTTTTCCGAGATCACGATGGGCGGGGAAGTTGTCGGTGTAGAGATGTTGGCCAAGGTTGAGGCCAGTCCAGTGAGGCAGCGGCGGAAGATGGTATTGGATGCCGCTGGTAATGCAACAAGAAGAGTCTATTTTCAAGAAATATGGTAAAGCGATCAATTATCTCGAGTTTTCATAGCGGTCTTACGAAGAAACGCCGTTCTGTTTTGGCCTTTCAGGCGTCCGCCGGCTCGTTCCAATTCATATTGGTCCGGTCCCGTCGACAAGCGACAGAGGTGCTGGAAGCACGCAGTGTTTCATTGGGCCACGATAGCGAAGAAGAAATCGTCGAACACCTTTCCCAGGTGTTGCGGGAGCATCGTATTCGGAATCCCGATGTCGTCGTGGCCTTGTCGCGTCAACATGTCGATTTAGTTCCACTGACGTTGCCCATGGCCGCCGACGCGGAACTGCCCGCGCTCGTGAAGATGCAACTGGTCCAGCAAGTGTCGGACATCGCGGACGGCGCCACGATCGATTTCCTGCCGCTGGACTCAAATACCAACGCGGAACGACGGGTGATGGCCTGCTCGACACGGAACCAGACACTCGATTGGATTCGTTCCATCTGTGAGGGGATTCGTTGCCAAGCACGCCGAATTTCCGTGAGGCCGTTGGCCGCCGTGGAGTTGAGTCAGCGTGGCATGCCGATGACATCCCGCACCGTCCTGGTGACGCCGCAAGATGACCAGGCCGACATCAACATTATTCGTCATGGTCGATTGAGCGTGGCCCGTAGCGTTCGCCACGCTGGACTTGAGTCGGAGGCCAGTGCGAGCCAAGTGGCGGCGGACATTCAAAGAAGCTTGCTGGTTCAGACGGATCCCGCGAGCGATGATTCGAGTGTCGAAACCGTTGCCGATAGCCTGGTCGTTTTTGGCGACTGCGATGAGTGTGAATCCGAGGGTCCGTCTTTCGCCACACGTTTGGCGAATGCGTTGGGCGTTCCTCTTGAGCTTGCGAATCCCTTTCGGCTGGCTGAGTGGACCGGGAATTTGCCAGCCAGCGAGGCCGGTGCTTTCGCGCCGCTGGTTGGACTTATCGAACAACACCTGCGCGGGGAGGCTGGGATCGATTTCGTACATCCTCGGCAAGTGGTTCAGCCGGCTCGCTCGTGGCGTCGCTACGCCGTGTATGCCACGGCAGCTTCGCTTTTACTGCTGGCAACCGCATTCCATCTTCATGGTCATGTGGCGGACGCGAACTCCCTGGTCGATCATGCACGAAGGGAACTGGCCAAGTTTGAAGCCCTCGCGAAAAAGCTGCAGAAAAAGCAGAACGTCGTCGTAGCTGTCCACCAATGGCGCGGTGACAACGTAGTGTGGTTGGATGAGTTGCGTGATTTTGCGTATCGATTTCCGAAAGCCAACGATGCGATCTTGGAGGGGTTGCAGATCAACTCCGGGGGAAACGCGAACAGCAGCATCGCGTTGCACGTTCGGGTCCGGGATCCATCGCTTATTGAGATGCTCGAGAACAATCTGCGGGACGAATTTCACGTTGTGCAAATAAAGGGAGTCTCCGAACAGGAGCGTACGGACGACTACCGATGGCAGTTCGATAGCGTGGTAAGAGTTCGCCCGCGCCAACGAACGGACTATGTCATTTTTGAAGATGGGCAAACGGGAAACATTGCCGCACAGCCGCCGAAATCCAACCCGGCGGGGACAAAAAAATAGATACGGCCGCAATCAGGAAGTTGCGAAAACATTAGAGTCACGGCTTATACGAGCTAAAACGATGAAATCTAAGCGCAAACAACTACTCTACGGAGGACTTGGCATGGTCCTCTTGCTATTCACGCTTGATGCGGCGGCCGGTCGTTTTTATGACGAGCCTCTTGCCGATGCCGGGCGCCGCTTGGCGTCCCAACAGAAGCGACTCAGGGACACGAAGAAGAAAATTGCTGAACTCAAGCGCGCCTCTGAAGAAGTAGAAACTTACCAGCAGCAGTCACTGCCGAGTGATCTGGAGTTAGCCAAATCCGAATACCAAAACTGGTTGATCGAACTTGTTGAACAAGCCAAGTTCGAGAACCCGAGAGTCGATTCGACTCAACCGCTGCAGCAAACCAGCGGCAAACAGATCCTGTATCATATGTTTGGTTTCACGGTCCGCGCACGTGGAGATATGTCGCAAGTCACCAGTTTTTTGTACAGTTTTTATCGCGCTGGTTTCCTGCACCAGGTTCGGACACTTTCGCTAACTCCGGTTGGCGCGACCCAAAACGTCGACATGGCCGTGGCCGTCGAGGCGGTTTCCCTGCCATCGGCCGAACAGCGGGGCGAGCTGCCCCTGACGGATTCGGATCGCCTTTCATCGAAAGATATCGAAGCCTATGACTTTATCGCTCGCCGTAATCTGTTTACCGGCGGCGGACTGGGAAGTCCCGGCCATTTTATCTTGTTGACCGCCGTGACGTCTGACGTAACAGGCGTTCGAGAAGCGTGGTTTTCGGACATCCGCGACCGGAAGACGCATCGGCTGCGGGTTGGCGAAATGCTACATGCCGGCTCCGTGGCGGCGGAGATAATCGCGATCGAAGACGACATGGTCGTCGTCGAAATGGACCGGCAGAAATGGACGTTACCAATCGGAACCAGGTTGGCCGAGGCCGAGCTGCATCCCGAAATGGCGCGGCAAGAGCAACTGCTGGGGCTCTAGCCCGCATTCCTGTATCCTCTCAACCGCAAGCGGCAGAAGATTGCGCTGCAATCCGGATGGATTGTGCGAGCGAGGGCATTTCAAGGGCGCCGCTGAGGCGGTCGCGGAGATAGGCGAAGGCGCTTATGCCCAGCTTCTTCGATGTCTGCACCAGCGTTGTGAAG
>Ga0310121_10000399_pt1 | contig 47851 bp, 49 predicted proteins | sample CB27_Tmax_986_MG_FD_203504 | JGI IMG/M metagenome (GOLD analysis project Ga0310121, IMG submission 203504) | Marine microbial communities from Western Arctic Ocean, Canada - CB27_Tmax_986 | ecosystem: Environmental > Aquatic > Marine > Oceanic | place: Canada: Western Arctic Ocean | collected... | reverse complement strand
GTTCTTGACCTCACGGTTCCAAACATGTTTCTCGCAGACCAACTTCTGCGTGCGGTGTATCCGAAGAATTGAAGACACGGTAGCCTTTCGGAACGGGGGAGCCGTCGCATTTTTCGCTAACGCTTTTTGATTTTAAACGCCTCCGTCGCGCTTGAAAGCGCGCTCGCTTCGCCGTCTAGCGCGTAGAGAATTGCGCATGCACTCGGGCGCCGATGCCGCGATCCTGACCGTTTACGGCAAGCGGAAGCGTGGCACGAAGTGAGCACAGCCAAAACGGAAAAAAGTCCGAAACGAAGGTGCACGTGTTGAGCCGCCCCTGAATCCTGCACGAGGTAAGAACGTCAGTTGCGGAAATAATTCCGAATTCTGTGAGAGCCCAATATGGTGAGAGAGACTATGACCGCCAGTCGGATCGCGCTGTTGTGGATCGTTCTTGTAGCGTCGTGGTACGTATTGAATCTGAATGATCCGCTTGAGAAAGTCAGCCGCTTTGTGTTCATTCTGGCAGAGTGGCGCTCACCCAGTTACCGTTACCCACGCTATATCCCTGCCCGTGAGGTTGCTTGGTTCAGCTTCGCAGTCTTCACCATCGGTATGACGTGGAGACACAACCGCTAGATGCCTGGAGGAGAGACCTCATGAACACCAAAACATATATCCAAGTCATTTCGATCGCGGCCCTGCTCGTAGGTGGCTACTTTCAGACCCACCGCGCAGGCGTTGACGTTGAAATGGTCACCGACTTCCAGGGTGTTGTCGGCTGGCTTCTCGGCACTAGTTTTTTTGTTTCCCTTATCCATCAACGACTTGGCGTGGCCAGAGGGGGCGCTTGGTCACATTTGGTTCACATCGGGGCGAGCGTAAACCGAATCGGGACCGAAGCGAAGGCGGGCAACTACCCAGCTTGATCTCCGATTCAGAACGCGCTAGCCCACGGTATCGCTGTGGGTCGTGATGTCGCCATACCTCGACAACCTCTACGATCAGCTTAGCGGTCGCTATTTTGACGGCGAGATTGTCGATTTGCCCGTCAACCCCCTCGACCCCGGCAGCCCCACTGTTGCCAAGTTTCGAGTCCTGGTGATGTCGCTGGAATATAAGGGCCTCCAGGGGCTCACGCAGTCCCATGGCGTAATCTATCTGGACTGGGACATCCTGACACCGACCAGAATCGTAGAGATGCTGCTCCACGAGATGATTCACGGACTCGGTATCAAGCGTGAAGTTTCGGCTATGGGGTTGCACAAGACCGAGTTCATCGCTGAGCTGCGAAAGCTGTACCAGCTTGGCGCGGGGAAGTGGGCGGACCGTGACGCGAACTGGTATAAGCACCTGCTTGAGAACCCGGAGCTCGACGAAAAGGTGTACGAAAAATGGTGGAAGTCGGTGCAGGACTTTCGTGGTGGAACCTATTTGAACGCCTAACATAGGGGGTGTAAGCTCCCCTCGCTTCTATCCGCGAAACGCATGCGCGAAGACAATGGCCCCGTCCCCAGCTCGCCGAGGCGAAAGCACCTTCTGTTCGCCGCTCTCGCCGTTCTCCTGGGGCTGTCCCTCGCTCTGGCAGCGTCCGAGATGGGCCTTCGCGTCTACGAAGGGTGGGCGAGCGAGCGCAGGCGCACGCCAGAGGAGCTGGACCTTCTCCATCCCAGCCCCAGGGGGACCGGCTCTTATCGCCTGAAGCCCCACGTGGACGTGGCGACTGCCGTGGGGCCTTACCAAGTTCGCATCCAGACGAACCGCCACGGCATGCGTTGGCGTGAGGTTTCCAAGGAAAAGACGGACGCACGGCGGCGCGTGGGCTTCTTGGGCGACTCCTTCACCTTCGGCTGCTGGGCCGAAGACGTCGAGCACTCTCTCGTGGGAGTTTTCGAAAAGAGCGTTTCGCTCGAGCGGTGGGAGGTCCTGAACTTCGGCGTCGGGGGCTACGGCTTCGCGGACATCGAGCTCCAGCTCAGGGAAGAGGCTCTCAAGTTCGACCTTTCGTATGCCATCTTGGTCTCTTTCAACGGAAACGACTTTCGAGATACCTACCTCGGCATCGGAAAGGACCGAATCATCCATGGCACTGCCGTCCTGGACGATGATGTCCTGGAAGAGAAAGTGCCAGCGCTCTTTCTTCGAAAAGACCGCACAACGTCACAGCCGAGCTTCGAAACCTCGACACTCCACAAAAGCCTCCGGAGCTTCGCTCTTTTTCGTCTGCTCGCGCCGTTTCTAGATATGGAGCACCTCGCCATCGATTTCCGGGTGAACCAGCGCTTCATTGCCTACTCGTTCTGGTCGCAAGTTCCCTACCCCCCCGTTGCCATCGAGGCCAAGGACGTCTCTCTCGAGACGCTGGAACGGATGGCGAGGTTCCTCGATGACAGAGGGGTAGGGCTCGCCCTGGTGGCCCTGCCCACGCGGGAGCAAGTCTACAGCGGTAAGCCCTATGGTCCCGGTTTCGATATCGACTTTCCCCAGGCTTATCTCCAGCTCTTTGCGCACGAGCAAGGCATCCCCTACCTGGATTTGCTTCCCATCTTTCGAGAGCACGTCTCCCGCACCAATGAGAATCTCTACGTCAAAGGAGATACACACCTCAGCAACGAAGGGCATGCCCTTGCCGGATGGCATATCTCAGAGTGGTTCCGATGCTGCGTCAAGAACCAACCCATCGGTAAGACTTGGATAGAGCGCCAGACGGAGATGAGCCATCGGTAGTTTGTCGCAGGCTCATCTTCTGCGCGGGAAGGGGTGCGCTCGCTCCCCGGTTTCGGCAAAACTGTGGACGAACCTAGCCGCCGTGAGGCGCGGGGCGCGGTCTCTTGACCCCGCGCCCGCCGTAGGGCTGCTTACCTCCCGCCGCGTCTCGTGCCAAGAAAAACGCCGGTGATCTCGTCGCCCGGCTCTTTCGAGCTCCAAAATTTAGCGTCGGATTCGCCGCTAAACGGGGTTTCAGGGTATGCTCCCATTGTCGTTTCCTTCGTCTCGCCCGGCCTACTCAGCCGGGCTTTTTTGAAAAGGGGCTCACTCGTTGCGGCCCAGAACTGCGCGTCGCTGTTCGAATTCCTCGATGGTGGCGGCCGGCCAGGCCTTGGTGTTGGGCCCGATTGCCACAGGCTCCGGCAAGAGTCCGGACTTGCGCCAGTTCGCGATTGTCGTCCGGGAGACCGAATATCTTTGTTGCAGGTCACGTGTGCGGAGAAATTGTTGCTCGTGCATGTAGAGCTCGCTGAAAGCTTCCGCGAATGGCGATACGTCGGTTAGCAAGTTTTCCAAAATAGTAGTCATCGTTACTTTTTCCTTTCCGCGATGCAGAGCGGGCACCGGTGCAAGGGCCAGCGCCGTACAAAACGACCACACCCTGCGGTGACGCATATCTCGCGCGGATGACGGCGGCGGCGGGGGCGGAGCTCGGCACCACACAAGCGGTAGCGCTGGCGGCCGCCGCCGCGTGAACCACACGGGCAGATCACGCCGGGGCGGTGACCGGTGCCCCTGGGTCGCCCTACGGCGAGCTTGATGGGTAAGGTCAAATTTTTGTTTTTGCCATATTTCGCGAAAAGCAGAGGCGGGGTCTAACGCCATCAGTCGTAGGCTTTTCTTGCCCCCCTCCTCGGGTTGCCGAGCCCACCATCGCCTTGCGCGCTCTTCCTACGGACACATCGCCGACAGGCTTGAGGACATCGCCCTTGCGCTGGAGATATCCCGCCTTCTCGGCGAGGTCGATAAGGGCCTCGGCGAGCTCGCGGTCAATTCCGAAAGTGATCTCCATGCGCGTACGAATAGCAGCCGTCGTCAGCCCTTGCTCAGCATGGGCAAGAAACGTGAGTCTCGGGTCGTACACGTCGCCGCCGGCCTCATGGGCAGCAGCATGAGAAGCCAGAGTCTCTCAGCGCGAATGCGTTCCCGGTCGTTGTCGGTGGTCGGTCCTCGTGCCTCCAGGCGCGCGGCTCCGTCCGCAAGGCGCAGCTCGACCCCGCGGGCGCGCAGGCCGGACAGCATCTCGGTCGGGCTCATATCATTTCCCAGCCGCTAGATTGGGTAGGGTTCTGACCGTCATGACCGTCATGACCGTCGGGGCCGTTTGGTTTCAATGAGTTACCGTCTGACGGTTGACCGACAGTCATGACGGTCGGGATATTCCTACCGTCGAGAGGTAATTCCCCTGTTTGTAGGCGGTTGACGGCTTCTTTTCGTGTCTTCGACGGTCCTGACGGTTGAATACAGTCCTTGATGGACATCTACGCCCATGCGCTCCCGAGCGCTCAGAAGGACGCTGCCACGATGATGGGGAAGATCCTCCACGAATAAAGCCGTGGTCACAAAATGGTCACGAACTTGTGACCATGAGACGAAACGAGACGGCACGAGACGACCGGTAGAGCCGCGTAAACCGTTGCGAAATAACGCTAGGCGCGCGAGACGACACCAGAGAGCACGGAGCCTGCCGAATCCCCCCTTCGGCACCAACCGAACCTAACACGTCTGTGACGTGGGTGGCCGTGGAGATGGCGCCGACCCGGAAGCTGTTTTCTCGACGACGGCATCCTTATACGGCTGCACTGCTTAACGCTGTCGAAGCGAGACGCCGCGGTGGCGCGCGGTCGACGATGACCACTTCGTGGCTTGTCACTTCGCCGATGACCTGAACCCGTAGCGATCGGGGCGCCTTAGCCCAACAAGCGTTCCGGTCAATTCGAAATTTACCCGTGCGGCACCACTTTTAAGAATGAAGTAGCATGAGGTGCGCGCGACCGCTCGGAATAGCACTCACGAGTGTTGGTTGGAGGCACGTTTCTCGTCACCCCCCGACCCAGCCGTGCGTTGAGGCTGGAACCATCACCGCAGCGAGGAGGCACAAGTGCCACGTACAGTCAGAGATCTCATGCCCACGGATCTCGAATTTCAGATGTTCGTTCTCGATGAGCTCGCCGATATCCTTATCGAGGAGGGCGCGGACGTTTTAAAGCTCACAATCGGAGTAACCGAACTACCCATGCCCGACGCCGTGCTGGAGCGCATGGTAAGTAAGCTCCACGATCCGGGGTTTGTTCGGCGCGTATACCCTGAAGGACTTCCCGAGCTACGTGAAGCCATCTCGGGGTTTTACAACCGGCGTTATGGCGCTGGGGTGACGGCGGCAAACGTGATCGTCAATACCGGTAGCTCCCCCATTTTCCGCAACCTGTTTCAACTGCTGTCGGGACCGGAATACGAGATCATGATTCCGCGCCCTTACTATGCGTTATATCTGTATTGTGCAACGTTGGCGGGTGCGAAGGTCGAGTTTTACGACATCGACGTCGACACCAAGCGCGTCGATATGGATTCGTTCCGGCGGAATTTCTCACCGGAGCGCACGTCCTTGGTGGTCATCAACTCACCGGGAAACCCACTCGGAAACATCGTTACGCTCGACGAGACACGCGAGATCTACGAGATCGTCGATCGTCAAGCCTATGTTTTGAACGACGAGATCTATAACAACACCCAGTTCTATCAGGAGTTCCGGACGCCGCTCGAGACCCTTCCGGAGCATAAAGACATCACGATCGTTACAAACAGCTTTTCCAAGGGCTATCGTATGTATACGAAGCGGGTTGGCTTCGCGATCCTGCCCGAAGAGCTACAGATCAATCTACGCGTCATTCAGCAGCACACGCTGTTGTGCACCGACCCTTGTTATCAATCCGGAATGATCGAGGCTCTGTGTGACGAAGAGAGTGTGGAGGAGCTCAACCGCACGTACAGGTCTCGCGCTGAATACACGACGCAGCGTCTTGCGGGCACCGGATGTACACCGGTTGCGGCCGAAGGTGGTTTTTACGCCATGCTGCGGTGTGGGCAGTGGAACGCTGACCACGGCTTTGAGTCCTCGAAGGAGCTTGCGCGCGACATTCTGGAAAGCGTCCACGTCGCCGTGGTGCCAGGAACTGATTTCGGCGTGCCCGACGACTTGCGTCTTGCCTTCTGTCACGACCGTTACAACGAGGGGGTCGATCGATTGCACGACTACTTCACGTCGACTGCCGGTGCGCGGTCCTCGGCCGAGCGTGTCGCGGCGACCGCGAGGTCGGAAGCGTGACAGGCGAGCTTGCCGATCCCATCGCGACGATTCGCGATGATGTCACCGCGAAAACGCACGTCGAGAACCCGTCGACGGTTGGCCGCGCCGTGATTCTCGCCGCGGGTCGCGGCAGCCGCTTACAAGCGTTGACTGGCGATGTTGCGAAGTGCCTAGTGGAAGTAGGCGGGGAACCGCTGCTGGAGCGCGCACTACGGGCGCTTGCCTCGCAAGGAGTCACCGGAGCCATAGTCGTTGTCGGCTATATGTGCGACGTCGTTCGTGAGCGTATCGGATCGCGCTTTGCTGGCATGGCTATTTGCTATGTCGAAGCGCCCGACTATGCTACGACGAACAACATACGTTCGTTGTGGAACGTGCACGATTACCTCGATCGTGACGTGTTACTGCTCGAAGCGGACATCGCATTCGATGCGTCGGTGATTGCTGTGTTGCTCGTGGAGCCCGGCAACAGTGCTGCTGTGGCTCCATACGATCTCGCGCTCTCCGGAACAGTGGTCCGGAGGGATCGCGATGGACGGGTCACGAGCTTTCGCTCGGAGCCGACCAGCATACCGACTTCGACACCAGCAGCGCCTTCAAGACCGTCAACATCTATGTGTTACGTCAGGCGCTGCTTCGCGATGAGGTGGTTCCGCGCTTGTGCCGGGCGATCCACGAGGGCCAAGTCGACCGGTGGCTACGAGAGCGTCTTGCGCGATCGCGTCAACGACCCGGCATTGCGGATAGAAACGACACTGTACGTCGAGCACAACATCTTGGTCAAAGACTGCGCCGCCAAGAGCATGCCGGACGCGGGTCGCTATATGCGGGTGGCTGCCCGTACACCGCCGGAGAATCGGGAATTCGTTCGGGTGTTCAAGACGCTTCTGTTGCGCGGTCAGCTTTCGGGATGAGTCGGATGGAAAACAACGACGCGGAAAATGCAGCCCTCATGCAGGAGATCGAGCGGACGATCCCGCCGATGAATCTGGCGGACGCCGAAAAGCTGCTGCTCGAAGCGAAACAGATCTTCGACGACCATGGCGTTGTCTTCTTCCTCCGCCAAGGCACTTGCCTGGGTGCTGTTAGAGATCACGCGATGATTCCCTGGGACGACGATCTCGACCTCGGCTCGATCATTGGCTTGCACGGCTTTACGGAGGACGTGATCGAGCCCGTCGTGGAAGCATTCCGCGCGAATAGCTGTTATGTCGAGGTGCTTCGCGATGGCCTGTATACCGCGGTGAAGATCATGAAATATCGAATCAGAATCGACTGGCAATGCTATCGAGTAGTCAAAGGCACGATTGCCCACTACCCCGGTGTGCCGTTTCCGGTCGGTTTGTTCACCGAGTTGCAGGGGGTCGAGTTTTTCGGGGCGAAGTTCCTCGTTCCGAGTCCTCCCGAGAAGTATCTCGTCTATAAGTACGGTCCGGACTGGAGCACGCCCAAGCAGGTCGGGTACGAGAAAGACGTTCTGGACAACATGCCGCAGGGGACCGTACCGGGCCGCCCCGGACGGTTCAGGCAATTCCTCGCCAAGCACCTGTCGCCTGCGCGAACCGCGAGCTTGTTGGTGCTCGACGGCGAGGGCAATCCGGTTCCTCGGGCACGTGTTCAGATCGCGGGGCTGAGCCGGACCAGGGCCAACGGCAAAGGTTACGTGAGGTTCTATTTGCCCGGGCAAGACGAATACGCGGTCGTAGTGACGGCGGATGGCCGTGAAGAGATTCTCTATGAAGAAGCGATGGCCCCGGGAAAGCGTTATGTGTACCGGCCCGATCCGGATAAGCCGGCGGGTAGATACTTCGTGCTGACCGAGGAGTAAGCAGCGCTCGTGCCGAGGCTGCAGCTGGACGATACCTCGCTCGACTTCTCGGAAAATGGGAGCGGAGACTTCGGGCGCGCAGCATGAGTTGATGACGGGAGAGCAGAGCCCCACGATGCCCGAAGGTATGGATGACGACGACCATGCCGGCCGAGCACGGGGTTCGTCGACCGCGCTTAGCCGATTCGGGCACAGCTCTCGGAGAAACGCCGAGAAGATCTGTCCAGCGAGTCCGTCAGGGGGTAGAGCCGCGGGGCGTTGTAGCCACGCGGTCAGCCGATTCGGCCCCGCCTAAAGGTTCGTCCACAGCTGCTGGCAATGAGGGGGGGAAGATGGCCGTCTCGAGAGGAGTGAGCCCAGCCACAACCACTTGCTTGCCGCTCCCGACATGGGAGCGGCAGGACCCGGAGACACGATCCGCTTCACAAAGCGCACGGGCCCGATTTTCAAGGTTCCGGCTGCGGGCGGCGTTGGTCCCTTAGACTCAGTCGATTAGCGTTGTTGGCCCTGAAAAAACCGACGTGCCGCCGACATTTTTCAGTCGTTCGTGGGAACGATGCGTTTCAGCTCCTCGAACCAGTTTAGGACGATGTGAATTTCGGTGCGATCGAGCATCTCCTCGGATATGTGCTCCTTGATCATCAGAAATCGGCGTCCGTCCGCCGCGACATCGTAGTGCCTGGAGCCACGGGTCGCATATTTCCCTCGGAACAACACGGAGGGCGTGCCAAACTCGAACACGCTGGCCGTGGAAATGGGCACAGCCATCATCTGATCTCCGTTGCGACAAAAAATATCATCTTCACCCCGAGACCAAATAGCATAACGGCCGCCGCCGAGCTTTCGGTACTGAGCCGTCGCGAGAGCACGCTCGCCTTGCTCGGCATAAGCGCGAGCGAGTCCGATAAGCGAGCGCGGGCAACAAGCCAAATATGACCGGCGTGGCGAGGGTGATGGCGACCGAGTACATCAAAACGGTTCGATCGAGCGTGAACTCGCCGATTCGAAAGATGTCTTCAGGAATGAGTGGCCCGAGATAGCGCACTCCGGAGTGAGCGATGGCGATCCCGAGAGCACCTCCCACCGAGGCGAGCACGAAGCTTTCCGTCAGGAGCTGGCGCACGAGCCGTCCACGGCCGGCGCCGAGCGCGGCGCGAACGGCAACGTCGCGGCTTCGGGCGCTCGAGCGCGCCATCGTCAAGCTCGCGACGTTCACGCAAGCGATGAGCAGGACGAAGCCCACGGCAACGAGTAGCACCGTAAAGACCGTGACCATGATGTCGTAGCCGAAGTTGAGCGCCGCCCGCAGCGGCTGCACGTTGACGCCCTTGAACTGGCCGTCGGCCTCGGGGTATTGCTCGCCGAGCTCGGCCTGGATCGATTCGAGCTCCGCTCGGGTGCGCTCACGCGTCCAGTCTGCTTTCAACTGACCCACGGGTAGGAAGTAGTCGCGGTCGCGGGCCTCGGTCGCCGGGTCCTCTCGGACCGGGATCCACATGCGGACGCCGCCAAAGGGAAAGTTGAAATCGGGCGGCATGACCCCTATCACCGTATGAGCGATACCATCGAGAAGGATCGTCTGGCCGACGATTCCAGGGTCCCCGCCATAGCGACGCTGCTAGAGACCGTGGCGCAATACGACAACGTCGGCGCCGCCCGGCCCGTCCTCCCCCGGCGCGAAGGTCCGTCCGATCGCCGCTTCGACTTCGAGCACGTCGAACATGTTCGCGGTGAGGAAGCCCGTCATGACTTGTTCGGGGCCTGAATGGCCCGTGACGTTCTTGACACCGTAATAGTAGGCCGCGAGGTCGTCGAAGGCGCGGGTGCGCTCTTTCCAGTCCTCGAATTATGGCAGCGAGAAGCGGGCTCCGTCCCACCCGTGAATCGGGTCGACTTGCCCAAGCTACACCAGCTGGTGGGGATGGCCGAAGGGAAGCTCCCGTATCAAATACGGATTCATGAAGCTGAAGTTCAGGCTGTTGGCAGCGATGCCGAGCGCAAGGGTCGCCACGACGACCAGGGAGCAGCTCGGGTTGGAGCGGAGCGCCAAAACCACGTCTTGTCGAAGCTCGTCGAGTCTCATAAAGACATAGACGGAAGCTCCGCCCGCTGGGTTCAAGAATTGATTACTTTATTTTAAGCTCCACGCGGATGAGCTGCATCTCACCCCCGAGATTCGTCGTGATGTGCGGCTCGCCGGTATCCGCCCAGGCCGCATACCCGGCTTCGTTCTCAGCAGGCTCCAATTCCTCGCCTTCCGGCCCGCTCGTCGCGCGGATGTCGGTGAGCAGGATGTTCACGCCGGCATAGTGGTTGTGCTCAGGTGTCGCGTAGCCTTCGGGGTAGGTCATCCGCACGACCCGGACGAGGTCGTTCTCGAACTCGATCGTGTGATGTTCGCCGTCGACGACCACTGCGTCGTGCGAGGGTGCCTCGACCGGCGTGCCACTGTCAACTTTCAGCTCCACCATGACGCTGTGACGCTCACTATCGGTCGTGTTCTCTGTCTCGTGCTCCTCGCCGGCATTGTCGAACGTATTGCCCACTTCACCCAGCGTGTCCTCATTGAGTGAGACGTAAACGCCGGGCATATGGGTGTGCATTCCCGACTTGTGCCCCGCGGGGCGGCGTGTTCGGATTACCCGCACGAGGTCGTTCTCGAACTCGACCTCGTGGATATCCGGGTTCACATCCACGGCGTTGAGCGAGGCCGGGGCTATCGCTCGTTCGGTAGACTCCGTGGGCGCAGGCTCTTCGGCAGGCTGGCAGCCGATGACTCCTGCAAGTACGATGACGATCAAGACGCTTCTCATGATTCCACCTCCATTCAAGGGGACGTGTTTACCACGATATTTTCACGCTAGCGCGGTCGAAAAGAGCGATCTCACCCGCATAGAACGTGAGGCGGAGAACAAGCTTCGCGATCAGGTAAGCCTGGCCGATCACGAACGCCATCGCGACACCGCTCGCCGAGGATTGGCCGACGCCTGGAGCGATGACGTTGTAGACGAGGAGCATCAGGACACCCGCAAGGCCTAATCCATAATAAAGCGTCGTCGTTCTCCCGAGGTTCGAAAGGACGAAGCCGAATCCCCTCAGCGTCGCGAGGACCATGCTGCGGCGGTTTTCCCGATGGGTCGCGATCTTCGCGTAGTCGAACGCCATGTTGACGAAAGTCAGGAGAAAGACCACGAACAGACTGCCCGCGAGCACGTAGGCGAACACGGATTCCTCGGAAGTCACGTCCCGCATCGAAGTCTCCATCCGTTCGAAGAGCCAAGCCGCGAAACAATAAACGAGGTAGTAAAAAGCGCCCGAGATGAGTGCAAGCCGAAGGAACCGAAAGAAATAAGAGGCACCCTCCGCGATGAACTCGTTCAAACGGAACAGACCAGCCCCTTCGCCGTAGCGTTGCAAAATGCCACCGACGAAAAAAGACCACAAGACGGCGTAGAGAATCCCAAGACCGAGCAGGCCGCGATAAGTCTCGAAGATATCGCCGTTGAACCACGCTTCGATATTGTTGAAAAAAGCACCTGCGCCGGTCACCGTTGGCGTGAACGTGCTCTCGATGCCTTTCGCCTCGGCGCTGTATTCCCCGTACCAACCCATATCGAATCCGTCGCGCAGGTTTTGATGCACGAGGCTCGTGCCCACGGAGTCGCGAATGGACTCCGTCAGCACCGCTGCCGCTGGGAGCGCCACGGCTACGTTCACGATCCAAAGCCACAAGACGAGCCCGGGCGAGCGGAGCACGTTGCCGAATCCCCGAAAAGCCAGGCCGATCGCTGTCATGTCTTTCGTCTCCTCAGCTGAAAAAAGCGAACGTGGCCAGAAGATCCTGGAACCAGATCATCCACTTCGAGCTCCACTTGCGCGCGGGGAGCGTGCCTCCTGGCTCGCGGAGCTTCGAGTTGTTGGTGTAATAGAGGTCGAGAAGAAGCTTCCTCTCCGGATCGACGACCGCGTAGCTCAGCTTCTGCGGCTGCTCTTCCACGTAGAGCTTGAAGCGCCCCTGGCCATCCCACGATTCCCGCACCTCGGAGCCATCCTCGAACACCATGAGCACGTCGACGGGAAAATGAGCCGCGCCATTACGTCGAACGACGACCTCCGTTCGGAAGAGCTCGGTCTCACTGTCTCGATGAACGAGCTCCCCGCCGTCACTCTCCCTCACATATCCGGAAATCTCGATCGGATCGCTCGTCGCGCGCTCGATGGCATAGTCGAAATCGTTCGAGCTGCGATAGACCTGATCGAAGAACCAGGTGAGGTCCTGGCCGCTCACTTCGTTGGCCACATCAAAAAAGTCCTGTGGGCTCGGATGGCGAAACTTGTAGCGCTCGAAAAACGTCGCCATGATCGGCTGAAGCTTGTCCCAGCCGAGATAGCGCTCGAGCGTCGAGAGCCAGAGCGCCGTTTTGTTGTAGCTATGCGCGCCGCCGCTCGCGGAGTAGAGATAGGTCGGGGTCGACTGCGCATCGGAGGTGGCCGCGTCCCGATAGCCATCGAGGCGGTTGCCGCCGACCATGCGGTCGCTCTCGATGCCCTCGAAAAAGACGGGGAGAAACCCGCCCATGCGACGCGCGCCCCGCGGATTCAAGTAGCGCCTAACGAGGGTCCGATTTCCGTAGGTGACATCCATCGTGCGGGCAGTCGAGAACGTGTTGAAGCCTTCGTCGAGCCACGCGTGCTCGAACTCGTTATTGCCGACGAGGCCGTACCAGAACTGATGCCCGCATTCATGCACCGTGACCCCTTCGGGGGAGCCGCCGCCAAAACTATTAAAGAGCCTCGTCCCGGAGGTGAACAAAGTCGGATATTCCATTCCTCCCGCACCGCTCAAGTATGCAGGATCGACGATCGTCACATGGCTGTAGGGATAGGCGCCGTACCATGTGCCGTAGTTCCGGAGCGCCGCCGCGGTCGCGTGGAAGTGCCGCTCGGCCTGCTCTTCGTGCTCGGGTTGGAGCAAGAGGCGCATATCCACCGGAGGGAGCGGTGGCTCGTTGAACAGCTTTTCAAAGACCAGATAGTCCGGGCTCGCCGTCCACGCGAAATCGTGCACGTCGGCCTGACGGTAGCGATAGGTCGCCATCCCATCTGCGAGCACGCTCTTCTCCACTTCGCGGCCCGTTGCTCCGACGACATAGTTACTCGGCACCGTAATACGAACGTCGTACTCTCCGTAATCCGAGTAGAACTCGGTGCCCGCGTGAAACTGATGGGCGTTCCACCCGCCTTCTTCGAAAACGGCGAGCTTGGGAAACCACTGCGCCAAGAAAAAGAAATCTCCGCGGAAACCCGTTCGGGCAAAAGTTCGCGGGATCGCAGCACTCCATTCGAGCTCGATTTGCGCTGTGCCTAGAGGCTCGACAGGCTCCGGAAGGGGCACGACCATCAAGGTCCGATCTTCGGGGTTCCCGTCATCGGGGGCGTCGTAATGCGCCATACGGGTGACGTCGATGCTCGGCACACCGATATCCGGGATTAGCTTGATGGACGTTACGTCGGAATAACTGAAATCCCCTTCTTGCGGATCCTGCCGGTTCCTCCCGCGCGCGCGAAGCCGGGACTCGAGAAGCCACGTGCTCCGGTTGTTGCGCCACGCATTCCAATAAAGATGTAGCCTGAGCTCGTCGGTGGCGAGCGGCTGAATGTTGGTCCATGTGATCGTCTCCTTCCCCTGGAGCGTCTTTGTGTCCGGGTCCAGAGTGACTTCGATCGTGTAGCTCGCATTGCGCGCGGACGGTTGTGCGTCTGGCTGAGGAGGCTCGTCTTGCGCCGTGAGAAGCGCGGGCGCGAGAAAGAGTGGGAGAAGACGAAGAGGTATTCGCGGCATGTTGCCCTCCAGGGCGCGTGAGACGAGAGCGAAGGTGGCTGATTATACACCCGTCGGCGACAGGTGGAGCGCATCTAGAGCGAAATGTCCCGCTGCAAGCGGACACACGCAGCCCGGTGCCCTCCTCTCCAACTTCTCCTGTATGGCCGTGACATCCCCTTGACTTCGAGGTGCGCGGTGAGGTCGACTGTCACGCCCAAGCGCTTTTTGGACGGTTGCCAAACCGAAGAACGGAGGGAAGCATGGCGCGACTCACGATCCAGAGCATTGCAATGCTCTGGATGGCGACGGGGGCGTTCGCGCTCAATCAATCGGACAAGAAGGAAGGTGCCCTGGAAATACATCGGTGTTCAAATAATCCATTCACGCGAACGGTCGGCTTTTTCAACGGGCAGCAGCCAGAAGTTTTCTTGGAAGCTCCGCACACTCGGAACGAGCCGCCCCCACAAACCGACGAGCTAACCAGAGTGATGCACGTCACGAAGCGTAAGAGCTTGAGCAACCCGACTGCAGAGCCGGTGATCGACAAATGCGGCAGCTGGTTGCGCTGGGATGCGCGCGAAGGCCTTGTGAAACTCACCGTTTTGTGGAACGAGCGAAACTGCACCCTTTTCAGCACACCGGACGAACCTCCGCATTGTCGGGCACGTGCCGTCTTCGGCTTCTCGCTCGATGAGCTGGGCATCCAAGAATTTTCCAAGACGAAGCAGGGGCGCAAAGCTCTCGAAAATCGTCTCGAGCGAGACTTTGTCGCAGACGTTTATTTCTCGCAGCAGATTCGACCTCGGACTCGGCGAGAAACAGGCCTGTGGACGCCCGCGGCCGCGGAAGTTCATCTCGTGGCTCGGATCATCCCGCTCAGGGAGGACAGTACGGAAGTGGATTACCAGCTCATGCGAAAGCCGGTCGTCCACGCCACTCCCGAATAGGCGCCGCCGTCATTCGCGCGATCCCTCATGTCGGCAAACTGAACACCGCTTTGCAGCTTGAGCTTTTGCCCATGAAAATAGTAGTTCAGACCAAAGTAGATCTCGTCATATCGATCACCGCGCTCCGAAACGAGCTGGCGTTCATACCTGTTGAGCCGTACCCCATTGATGTCCTCGCTCACGACGAAGGTGTAGCGGCCGACGAGCTGCAGCTCGTCGGTGGCGTTGTAGAAGGGCATGGCCATCATTCCCCAAAGATCGCTCTGACCTGCGAAGCCGGTGGCCGCCGCGAGGTCGGTACGGAGACCCCATTTGCCGGCGTCGAGCTTGAAGTTGACGGACAGGATGTTCTGGAGGTTCCGGGTAAACGAGTTGTTTTCGTCGGGGTCTTGGTAAACGTAGTTCGCAGCGAGGACCGCCTCCTTCACACCGAGACGCTTGGCAAAATCATAGCCAACCACGACGAGGCCGAATAGGCTGCCGTTGAACTCGCCAAACCCCCGATTCTTTGCCCCGGTCGAATAAATGCCAGTCTGGTAGCTCCACGGATCGGATTCTCCGGAAACGCTCACCCCGGGAAGGTATTCCTGGGTAAACCACATATTGGCGGTCAGGTTGCTCCGATCGATGGTCAGAAGCGCTTTCGACGAAGTTGAGCCGTCCATGGTGAACGGCGCGCCATGCTTGCCGATCGTAGCTTCGAACCGCTTACTGCGGTTCCATTGAAAGTACAAATCTGTAATCCGGGTAAAAACCGGGTCCGCTTCCTGCGGATTCAGCTCGACCTCGCCGTGCAGCGTAAAGTTCTTGAACAGCTTCGCCTTGGCGCCGAGTCGAAGGCGACGGATATTCCATTCCGTGTGTCTTCCCTGATCCGCATCCACGACCGCGTAGTCGAACTGGAAGCGTCCGCTGAACTGCAGGCGCTGGATCACCGAGTTGTCGTCGTTCTCGTACCAATCGGCGAACTTCCAGATCGTGTCGAACGTCGACGGTTGCTGCTCGACGCTTTTAGTCTGCGTCGCTGCTGCGGGAGGGGGCTCGGCGGCCAAAGTGCTGGAGATGCATAACAGCATCACCTCGATAATAACGAGCGCGAGCGTGCGGCCGCGTTGGATCACGGATTTCCCTGGGCAAAAGAGTAGAAAAAGTTTCGCTGGGTCATCGGATCCTCTGTGCAATGCGGGAGCCAATTCAGGGCCGAAGGGCAAGTAGAATGTCACAAGATCGGTTTTTCAGGAATGCTATTTTGTGACTCTCAGATCACTTTCACTCGGTTCGAGTCGTGAGCTCCATCGCAACCAAGCGAGCCAAATGCCAACCCGGTAAGGAGATAGACCGCGACAGCCCCCTCGATGCGGTGCCGCGTTATCGGGCCTTGGGCGAAAACGCGAGAGAGAATGGCGATGCAAGCGAAGATGATGAACGCCGTGCTGAAGAGCGTCGTCGCGACGAAGAGATCGTATGTCGGACGCGAATAGGTGGCCCAGCGCGTCATGAGGGTCAAGCCAGCAAGTGCGAAGGCCACCCACCGCCAAGTTCGCCGCTCGATGGCGAACGTGCTCGAGATCAAGACGAGCGACGTAAAGACATCGATCACGACCTTCCCAAATCCGCCGGGTGGAAAGAAAGGATAGACGACGAAGATGAGAAGGAGCAGAAAGGACAGACTCTTGTCCGACTTGTACAACAGCGCATCAGTGAACCACTGCCGGACAGACAAACCGCCACCTCCTTCGAGCTAGTGGGGATGGTACACCACGCCTCCGTTGACGCGCCCGGGCCCGCTGTCTAGAATAGATATCGGTTCGGAAGGTTCTTCTTTTTTTCTCGCGCATCGAATTCCCTTTGCGAAAGTGGCGGAATTGGCAGACGCGCTGGACTTAGGATCCAGTGGGGCAACCTGTGGGGGTTCGAGTCCCCCCTTTCGCACCAGGATCTTTCAAGGAGTTGGTCTAGTTTGAAAGTTGATTATGTCGAAGAGGGCTCTTCCCTCCGCCACATGGATATCGAGCTTGCAGCCGATGAGCTGAACGATCAGTTCGAAAAAGGGGTGCGAAGCCTCAGCCGGTCGGTGAAACTGCCGGGCTTCCGAAAGGGCAAGATCCCCAAGGACGTCATCCGCCAACGCTTCCGCTCAGACGTTCTCGAGCAAGCCATTCAGGACCTCGTGCCTAAAGCCGTCAACGAGGCGCTGAAAGAACGCGAGCTCTACCCCATCGACGATCCGCGTGTCAGCAATCTCGAATCGAAGCTCGGCGAGCCGCTTCGCTTTCGCGCCACCTTCGAGGTCATACCCAGCATCGAAGTGCGGAACTACAAGGACATCGAAGCCAGCGAGCAAAAGACCATCGTGACGGACGAGCAGATCGAAGCCGGCATCGAGCATCTTCGCGAACAGAATGCCCGTTTCGACCCCATCGAGGGCCGCGGCGCCGAGGACCATGACATCGTCCTCGGCGACCTCGTCGAAACGCCTTCGGGCGGTGGCGCCGAAAAGCAACACGAGGACGTATCTATCGAGGTCGGCACCGAGGCTTATCACAAATCTCTCCACGAGATGCTTCAAGGCGCCGAGCCCGGCGCCGAAATTAGCTTCACCGCCAACTTCGACGCCGACGGAGGCGACCCGGAGCGGGCCGGCAAAAGCTTTGACGTCACTTTCCATGTCAAGGGGCTCAAAGAGAAGGTCCTTCCCGACGCCGATGACGAGCTCGCCAAGGACATCGGAAGCTTCGATACGTTGGACGAGGTCAAAGCCGAGTTTCGCAGCCAGGCGGAGAAGCGAGCCGAGCGCGAGGACGAGCAGCACCTTCGGACGCAGCTGATCCAGAAGCTCATGGACGCCAATGCGTTCGACCCGCCGGAATCGCTCACCGAGCGCGAGATCGACAGCCGACTCGAAGCTGCCGCACGGGACCTCTATCAAAAAGGCGTCGACTCCACCAAGGCTGGGATCGACTGGAACGCCGTGCGCACGGAGCAAAGAGCCTCCGCTGAGGCCGCCGTTAGAGCGACTCTGCTCCTCGACAGAATCGCGCAACAGGAATCCATCGAGGTCACGGAGGCGGAAGTGTCCGCGGAGCTCCAAAAAGCGTCGGAAGTCCTCGAAAAGAGCCCGGAAGCCCTGCGGGCTCAAATGATGAAAGATGGTTCTCTAGAGCAACTTACAGGCAGACTTCGCCGCGAGAAGGCGGTTGACTTCATCAAGCAACATGCTAAACTTAATAGGGGTTGAACTTACGATGCAGGTCCCAATGGTGGTCGAACAGACCAACCGGGGTGAGCGGTTTTTTGATATCTACTCGCGCCTACTCAAAGACAACATCATCTTTATCGGAACTCCGATCGACGACTATGTTGCTAATCTAGTCGTGGCTCAACTCTTGTTTCTCGAGGCAGAAGACCCCGACAAGGAGATTTCGATCTACATCAACAGCCCCGGTGGCTCGGTCACCGCAGGGCTCGCCATCTATGATACTTTCCAGTTCATCCGACCTGACGTGACAACCTATTGCATGGGCCAAGCCGCGAGCATGGCAGCCGTCCTTCTGGCTGCTGGCACGCCGGGAAAGCGTTTTGCACTTCCTAATTCCAGGGTCGTCATCCACCAACCGTCCGGGGGCGTTCAGGGGCAAGCCACCGACATCAACATTCAGGCCAAAGAGATCCTTCGGACGCGGGCGCGTCTGAACGCGATCCTTGCACATCACTGTGGTCAAGACATTTCCAAGATCGAACAGGACCTCGAACGGGACTTCATCATGACGGCAGATGTCGCCCGTGAGTATGGGATCATCGACCAGGTCATCGACAAGCGCACCTGAGAGTACCTGAGGATCAAACCGTGTCCAAGAAGAATGGCGACCCAGAAGTACTTCACTGCTCCTTTTGCAACAAGGACCAGAGCGACGTTCGCAAGCTGATCGCGGGCCCGACGGTCTTCATCTGCGACGAGTGTGTCGAAGTCTGTAATGACATCATCGCGGACGATCACCGTTTCGACAACAAGTCGCAACGTTCGACGCTGCCAACGCCGGTCGAGACCAAACAATTCCTCGACGAATATGTCGTGGGTCAGGAAGAAGCGAAAAAGCGCCTAGCTGTCGCCGTCTATAACCACTACAAACGCGTCAACATCATGAAGTCCAAAGGGCGGCAGGACGTCGAGCTCACCAAGAGCAACATTTTGCTCATCGGGGCCACGGGCACGGGAAAGACCTTGCTCGCGCAGACCCTCGCGAAGCTGCTTTCGGTGCCGTTCACTATCGTAGACGCCACCACGCTGACCGAAGCGGGCTATGTAGGCGAGGATGTCGAGAACATCATCCTCAAGCTCCTCCAGGCCGCCCAGGGAGATATCGAAAAAGCGCAGGAAGGCATCATCTATATTGACGAAATCGACAAGATCTGCCGCAAGGACGAGAACCCTTCCATCACGCGCGACGTCTCGGGCGAAGGCGTCCAGCAGGCACTCTTGAAAATCCTCGAAGGTACGGTAGCGAACGTACCACCCCAAGGTGGCCGCAAACATCCGCATCAGGAGTTTTATCAGATCGACACGACGAACATCCTGTTCATCGCTGGCGGGGCTTTCGTGGGGCTCGACAAGATCATCGAGCGTCGCATCGGAAAGAAGAGCCTGGGCTTTCGCGCGGATTTGACAGCAAAAGAGCCCGAACAAGGTGCGCTCTTCGGCAAAGTCCAACCTACCGACCTCATCAAATATGGCCTCATTCCTGAATTCGTCGGGAGGCTTCCCGTCATGGGAACGCTCCACGAGCTCGGCAGGGACGCGCTCATCCGCATCATGAGCGAGCCTAAAAATGCCATCATCAAGCAGTATCAGAGGTTGTTCGAGTACGAGAACGTCAAGCTCCGCTTCACGGATGACGCGCTCAGCGCTATCGCCGACCTGGCGGTGGAACGCAATATTGGCGCCCGCGGCTTGCGGTTGATCATCGAAGACCTAATGCTCGACCTGATGTATAATCTGCCGTCTCAGAAAAAGGTCAAAGAAGTCGTTGTCACAAAGGAAATGGTGGAAGACAACGAGAAATCGATGACGCTAATCGAGAAGGCAGGCTAGACTGGGGTCCGGCCAAAACAAGCAGTTTTTCATAATTTTTCGAACACGCTATCCATTGACGGCGCGCCGCATCTTGCGCGGCGAGCCGAATTCCCCAAATTGAATCCAGACCAATCGGGCACCGACCGGACGCCAAACTGAACAGGCGCTAACCAGGGGCGAGTCACGACGGATATGTTTGGCCAAAAGAGCAAAGATCGCGCGGCAGTCCACGAGACGCTTCCTCTGGTTCCCTTGCGGGACGTCGTCATCTTTCCACATATGATGATGCCCTTCGTCATCGGCCGATCGTCTTCGGTACAGGCGCTCGAATACGCGCTCGCGCACGGTCGCCGCGTCTTCCTCGCAGCCCAGCACGACGCGACCACGGACAATCCAGGCGCGCCCGACATCTATACGGTCGGAACGGTGTCGAACATCCTGCAATCGTTGAAGCTTCCCGACGGCAATATCAAAGTCCTCGTGGAGGGCATGGATCGCGGCCGGACGATCGAATGCCGCGACGAGGATGGCTTCTACAAGGTCGTCGTCAAGACCGTGCCCAAGCCGCGCGATCTTCCACCGGGCTCGGATGAGCTCATGAGCAAGGTCGTGTCACTGTTCGAGCAATACGTCAAGCTCTCGAGCAACCTTCAAAACGAGGTCAGAAATGCCGCCGTCCAGGTGGATGAGCCTGCAAAGCTATCCGATACGATCGCGTCACACTTGGTGATGACGGTCGAAGAAAAGCAGAATCTGCTCGAGATATGGGACCCCTTCGAAAGACTGACGCGCATCGCTACCATCCTCGAGTCCGAAGTGGACAAGCTCCAAGTCGACCGGCGGGTCCAGGGCCACGTACGCAAGCAAATGGAGCGCGCCCAGAAGGAGTACTACCTCAACGAAAAGATGAAGGCGATTCAAAAAGAGCTCGGCAAGAGAGACGAAGGGGACGAGACCGACGAGCTTCGCACGCGTATCGCCGAGGCGCGGATGACGTCCGAGGCCGAGGATAAAGCCATCATCGAGCTCAAGCGCCTCGAAGCCATGCCGCCGATGTCGGCGGAGGCGACCGTTTCCCGGAACTATCTCGATTGGCTCGTGGCGGTCCCGTGGAAAAAGAGAACGCGGGAAAGCCGCGACATCATCCGAGCCGAACGTATTCTGGACGAAGACCATTACGGCCTCGCTAAAGTCAAAGACCGCATTCTCGAGTTTCTCGCCGTCCGCACGCTGGTCAAGAAGCAAAGAGGCCCGATTCTTTGCCTCGTCGGGCCGCCCGGCGTGGGAAAAACGTCGCTCGCGAAATCCGTCGCCCGGGCCACGAATCGTAAATTCGTGCGCTTGTCGCTCGGCGGGGTGCGCGACGAAGCCGAGATCCGCGGCCACCGGCGCACTTATATTGGCGCCTTCCCCGGTCAAATCATCCAGATGATGAAAAAAGCCGGCACCGTGAATCCGCTCATTTTGTTCGACGAAGTCGACAAGATGAGCATGGATTTTCGGGGCGACCCGGCCTCGGCCCTGCTCGAAGTGCTCGATCCGGAGCAAAACCACGCGTTCCAGGATCACTATCTCGATGTCGAGTACGACCTGTCGAACGTGATGTTCATCGCCACCGCGAACGCTCTAGCGAACATGCCTCAAGCTTTGATGGACCGGCTCGAGGTCATCCGGCTTCCCGGCTATGCCGAGCAAGAGAAGCTCGAGATCGCCAAACGCTTTCTCGTGAACAAGCAGAAAGAGGCGAACGGCCTCAAGAACAAGAAAATCTCGATGAGCGACGACGCGATCATCGAGATCATCCGGCGCTACACGCGAGAAGCGGGTGTCCGCAGTCTCGAGCGAGAAATCGCCTCGGTTTTCCGAAAGGTCGCTCGGCGGATCGTCCGAGAGGGGACGGATCTCGAGATCGCGATCGACGAGAAATTTGTAGCCGAACAGCTCGGCGTCCCGAAATTCCGCCCCCGCAGCAAGGAAGGCAAGGCCGAAATCGGTGTCGCCACCGGTCTTGCCTGGACTGAGGTCGGTGGCGAGATTCTCACCATCGAAGCGACGCTCATGCCGGGCAAAGGCAATCTCACGCTCACCGGAAAGCTGGGCGAAGTCATGCAGGAATCCGCGCGCGCCGCCTTGTCGGTCATCCGCTCGCGCGCCGAGCGTTATCAGCTTCCGAAGGACTTTCACAAGAAGTGCGACATTCATTTGCATGTACCGGAAGGTGCCATCCCAAAAGATGGTCCGTCTGCCGGCATCTCGATCGCCACGGCGCTCCTCTCCGCTCTCGCGCAGATACCGGTTCACTCGGATGTGGCGATGACGGGCGAGATCACGCTTCGTGGTAAGGTATTGCCGATCGGTGGGGTCAAAGAGAAACTGTTAGCCGCGCATCGCGTGGGCATCACGCGAATCATTCTTCCACTCGACAATGAAACGGATCTGAGCGAGATCCCGGCGAGTATTCGTGACGCGCTCGCGATCAAGCTCGTGGACAACATCGAAGAGGTTTTCGATACCGCACTGACGTCGCCGCCACGAGAAGCGTTCGACGAGAGCGCGGAGATCGAGCCAGATCTGCCGTCCGAGCCGCTCGAGCCACCCGTAGGCGATGGGACGGCGGCGGGTGAATCGGTCGCGCATTAGAACCTTCACGGCTCGCGCGGGCCGTTTTTTTTTTGAACCAACTGATTCTTTTGGTTTGGGACTGCCTAGATTTCTCACTTTTCCATGAACGATACGGTTAATGGTCATGACGAAGACGCCCTCCGTCGAATTCGTCCGGAGCGCAGCGTCCGCGGGCGATTTCCCGAAGCACGACCGTCCGGAGGTCGCCGCCGTAGGACGCTCGAACGTGGGCAAATCCAGGCTCTTGAACCAGCTCACCGGTGTCAAGCGCATGGCCTTCGTCTCGAAAACCCCGGGCCGAACACAGCTGATCAATTTTTTTCGCTTTCGGGTAGGGGAGGACATGATGCTCGTCGACCTTCCCGGATACGGTTTCGCCAAAGCGCCCCGCTCAACACGGGAGAAGTGGGAAGCGCTCGTCACGAGCTATCTTTTCGAGAGAGAGGCGCTCTGCCTCGTATTGCTTCTCATCGACGTCCGGCGCGATCCGCAGGAGAGCGACCTCCAGGTGAAAGCGCTTCTCGACGAAGGCCGCATACCTTATACGGTCATCGCGACCAAAGCGGACAAGCTGTCCAAGAGCCAGCTGAAGCGGCAGAGAACGATTTTGGAAAAAATTTATGCGACCGAGGAGGGAGTACCCCTCATCACTTTTTCCGCGGTCACGAATGAAGGAAGGAAAGAGCTATGGACGGTGATCGAGAGACACGTTCGCGAAGCGAGACGAGGACCGAAGAGTTAGCGGAAAAGCCGTCTAAAAGCGAGAAGCAAAAGCCCTTGAACATCGCTGAGCTCAAGGAAATGAATATCTCCGCCCTCGGTGCGGTTGCCAAGGAGCTCGGGGTCCTGGGCGCCACGGGGATGCGCAAGCAAGATCTCATTTTCAAGATTCTGCAAGCGCAGACGGAGAAAAGCGGACTCATCTTCTCCGAAGGGGTTCTCGAATGTTTGCCGGACGGTTTCGGTTTTCTGCGCGCCCCCGAATATAACTATTTACCGGGCCCGGATGACATCTACGTCTCTCCGTCTCAGATTCGAAAGTTTGACCTGAGGACCGGTGACACTATCTCTGGGCAGATAAGACCGCCGAAAGAAGGCGAGCGCTACTTTGCACTCATCAAAGTAGAGGCGGTCAATTTCGAGACGCCCGAGGCGGCGCGCGACCGCATCTTCTTCGATAATTTGACGCCGCTCTATCCGCAAAATCGCATCAGCCTCGAGACGGGGAAGGACGATCTCTCCGCAAGGGTCATGGATCTAATGACACCGATCGGCAAAGGTCAGCGCGGATTGATCGTCGCCGCTCCGCGAACCGGGAAAACGATGCTCTTGCAGAACATCGCGAACAGCATCACCGCCAATCATCCAGAAATCGTGCTCATCGTCCTCCTCATCGACGAGCGACCCGAAGAAGTCACGGATATGGAGCGCTCGGTAAGCGGCGAGGTCATCAGCTCGACGTTCGACGAGGCCGCTCAGCGACACGTTCAAGTCGCCGAGATGGTCATCGAGAAAGCCAAACGTCTCGTCGAGCACAAGCGCGACGTCGTGATCCTACTCGATTCCATAACAAGGCTCGCGCGCGCCTACAACACCGTCGTGCCGCCATCGGGGAAAGTGCTCTCCGGTGGTGTCGACTCGAACGCGCTCCAAAAACCGAAGCGTTTCTTCGGTGCGGCGCGCAACATCGAGGAGGGCGGCTCGCTCACTATCATGGCCACTGCGCTCATCGAGACCGGCAGCCGGATGGACGACGTCATCTTCGAGGAGTTCAAAGGCACGGGCAACATGGAGATCCATCTCGACCGCAAGCTCGTCGACAAGCGTGTCTTCCCTTCCGTCGACATCAACCAGAGCGGCACCCGCAAAGAAGAGCTTCTGCTTTCGGAAGACGAGCTCGCCCGCGTCTGGATTCTGCGAAAGGTGCTTTCTCCGCTCTCCCAGACGGAGGCAATGGAGCTCCTGCTCGACCGCATGGGGAAGACCAACAGCAATGCAGAGTTCCTGAACTCGATGCAGGGCTGATCAGGTTTCAGCATTCAGCATTCAGGAACTCTCAAGACTATGGAGCAAAGCTGATGAGCCACCGTCCTGAGAGTATCCTAAATGCTGAATGCTGAATTGAGCTACACTGTCTGGATCGGGACGTACAGCTACGGGAGAAAACCATGAAAGCCGAGATTCATCCGAAATATGTAGAAGTGAACGTTCACTGTGCTTGTGGGGAGACGTACACGACGCGTTCCACCAAGGACGCCGAGATCCGCCTGGAAATCTGCTCGAAATGCCACCCGTTTTTCACCGGGAAGCAGAAACTCGTGGACTCTGCCGGTCGCGTAGAGCGGTTCAAGCAGAAGTACGGCGAAGTTAAACGCAAGAAGAAGGTGACGGCCTCGAACTAGCGTCGGGCAGGCCATGTCGAACCTGGAGCAGAAGCTCGAAGCCGTCGAGAAGCGCTTCGTAGAAGTCACTGCCGAGCTGGGAAAGCCGGAGGTCGTGGCCGACCATGCGCAGATCCAGAGCCTGGCGAAGCTGCGCGCCGAGCTCGAGCCCGTGGTGAGCCAGTACCGGGACCTCAAGAGCACCAAAAGCCAGCTCCAGGAGACCAGGGAAATGCTCGCCGAGGCGGACGAGGATGAGCTCAAGGCCCTCGCCCAAGAGGAGGTAAGCCGCCTCGAACAGGAGCTCGCGCAGCTGACGGAAGAGCTGCGTTTCAACCTGCTCCCGAAAGACCCAAACGACGAGCGCAACGTGCTCCTCGAGATTCGCGCCGGTACGGGCGGCGAGGAGGCCGCCCTCTTTGCCCAGGAAATGTTCCGCATGTACTCGCAATATGCGGAGCAGCAGCGTTGGAAAGTCCAGGTCATAAGCGTCAACGAGACAGGCATCGGCGGCATCAAAGAGGTCGTCGCCTTGATCGAAGGCAAAGGCGCCTATAGCCGCTTGAAATATGAAAGCGGGGTCCACCGCGTCCAGCGCGTTCCCGCAACCGAAGCGTCGGGTCGGATCCACACCTCCGCCGTAACGGTGGCCGTGCTTCCAGAGGCCGAGGACGTCGAGATCGACATCAACCCAAGTGACGTTCGTACCGATACCTACTGCTCGTCAGGACCGGGTGGTCAAAGTGTCAATACCACCTACTCGGCAGTGCGGCTCACGCACAAGCCCACGGGTCTCGTCGTCACATGCCAGGACGAGAAGTCACAGATCAAGAACAAAGCCAAGGCCATGCGCGTGCTGCGCTCGCGCCTCTATGACTTGGCGCGCAAGGAACAACAGGACCAGATCGCGAGTGAGCGCAAAGGCCAAATAGGCTCCGGCGATCGAAGCGAGAAAATCCGGACCTACAATTTTCGCGAGGCGCGCGTGACGGACCACCGCATTCATTTCACCCTCCACCAGCTCGCCAGCATCCTCAACGGCAATCTCGACACCATGATCGACGCGCTCGTCACCCATTACCAAACGGAAAAACTCAGAGAGGCCGAGGCCACCGTCTAGCCGTGACGACCGGCGACAACCGCGGGAATATGAGCGCGGCGCGCTTCCTCGAGCGCGGCGCGGATGAGCTAGGCCGCGCCGGCATCACCGAGGCCCGGCTCGAGGCCGAGCTGCTTCTACGGCATGCGCTCGGCTGCACGCGTGAGTCCCTTCTGACGCGACTTCAGGAACCCGTTCCCGCCGAGGCTACCGGACACTTCTTTCAGCTCGTCGAGCGAAGACGCGGCCACGTTCCGGTCCAATACATCATCGGAACTCAGGATTTCTACGGGCTCAGCTTCCATGTGACGCCGGCCGTCCTTATCCCGCGCCCCGAGACCGAAGGCGTCGTGGAGCAAACGGCGCTCGCGTTCGAGAACGCGCGAGCGCCCCGGATCGCGGATATAGGCTGCGGCAGTGGCTGCATCGCCGTCGCTCTCGCTCACATACTCAGAGATGCCGAGCTCGTCGCGGTCGACCGATCGAAAGCGGCGCTCGCGATCGCCCGGGAGAACGCGCTCCGGCACGGCGTGGTAGCACGTGTCGAGTTCCTCGAGAGCGATTTGCTCGAGGCCGTCGCCGATTCCGACCTCGACGCGGTGGTGAGCAACCCTCCCTATATTCCGGACGAAGAGCTCGCGGGCCTCGAGCCCGAAGTCACGGAGCACGAGCCGCGCGATGCGCTGTCGGGAGGCGCCGATGGTCTCGATGTGATCCGAAGGCTCTTGCCTCAGGTCCACCAAGCGCTGAAACCGGGCGGCATCCTCGTCCTGGAGATCGGCCACGGGCAGTCCCAGGCGGTCGAAACGCTCCTGCGTGAAGCCGCGCTGGAACACGAGCGCACCGTGCCCGACCTCGCCGGCATACCAAGAATCGTCATCGCTCGGAAGCTCTAGGACTGTTCCTTAGCCGGGTAATTCTCAGAATGGCCACAGAGACACGGAGTTTCGAAAACACTTACCGTTTCCGCTTCCGCTGGGCGCGACGAAATGTTCCAGGGAGCTCACGACATCATCGCCGGGATGACGCTGCTAGCAGCGTCGAGCATAGAGGCAACAATAGACCCCGCCGAGTGCTCTTCGCTCGCTCTCGCTTTCTCTGTACCTCTATGCCTCTGTGCCTCTGTGCCTCTGTGGCGAATCCCTTTGGTTGCGGCCGGTAAGAGGCTAGCCGCGTGCTGACAAAATCATTTGCATGTCTCGCCGAGCCCCGAAGGGCGTAGGCCAAAGCAGGAAATGGACAAGCTTCGGATCGTTGGACGGAAGAGGCTCACGGGGAGCGTGGCCATTGGCGGCGCGAAGAACGCGTCACTTCCTGCGATGGCGGCATCGCTGCTCACGAACGAGCCCGTAACGCTCACGAACGTTCCGGATGTATGGGATGTGGGCACGATGAGGCGCCTTCTTCTTCGTCTCGGGACCCATGTCGTCCAACCGTCGCTCGACGAGATCACCCTCACCACCGCACGGCTTGCCTCGGACGAAGCGCCGTACGAGCTCGTCAAGACGATGCGCGCTTCCGTGCTCATTCTCGGCCCGCTCCTCGCGCGCAACGGGCGCGCCCGTGTATCGCTTCCCGGCGGCTGCGCGATTGGAGCGCGGCCCATCGACGAACATATTCGCGGGCTCGAAATGCTGGGAGCGAAAGTTTCGCTCGAGCACGGCGTCATCGACGCAAAGACGGAGGGCCTTTTCGGAGCGACGATCCGCTTCGGCACCGTGAGTGTCGGCGGCACAGAAAATTTGATGATGGCATCGTGTTTGGCACGAGGCGAGACCATTCTCGAAAACTGCGCGCGGGAGCCCGAGATCGAGGACCTCGCCGAACTTCTCGTGCGGATGGGTGCTTCGATCGAGGGGGCGGGAACCGACCGCATACGCGTTCACGGCGTCGATCGTCTCCATGGAGCGCGCCATCGCATCGTGCCCGACCGCATCGAAGCCGGGACCTATCTCATCGCAGGAGCCCTGATGGGCGACGACGTTCGGATCACCGAATGCCGTCCGAGTCACTTAGAGGCGTTGACGGAAATCCTGGACCGAATCGGGGTCCCGCTAGTGATTGGCGAAGACTCTTTGAGCGTCTGCGCTGCCGATGAAGGGCTTGACGGGGTCGTCGAGGTCGAGACGGCGCCCTACCCCGGCTTCCCTACCGATATTCAAGCCCAATTGATGGCGCTTCTTACCCAGGCGCGCGGCCCATCGCGTTTGTCGGAGACCATCTTCGAGAACCGCTTCATGCATACTTCCGAGCTCGCGCGGTTGGGCGCCCGCATCGAGCTCCGTGGCAACCAGGCCATCGTGCACGGACCCACACCGCTCGCGGGCACCAACGTGATGGCGACCGATCTCCGCGCGAGCGCATGCCTCGTGCTCGCAGGGCTCGCCGCCGAAGGAGAAACCCTCATCGATCGTGTGTATCACCTCGATAGGGGCTACGAGCACATCGAAGAGAAAATGGCCGGCCTTGGCGCCGAAGTTGAAAGATTCGCCTGAGAGAGCGGCTCATTTCCGTGGTGTGACCATCACGGAAGACGACCCGACAGCCTTGTAGAAAAGACCGTTAGTCTGCATAAGAATATCGAGCGCCTCCCGAAAGCTCACGTCATCGAGCTCCACTGCCACCTGTTTGTCTCGGAAGGGTTCGTCGAACAGGATGCTCACGCCCGCGAGCTTAGCGAGCGCCTCGAGCACGATGCGCAAACTCGTCCCTTCGGGAAAGTGCAGCCTGATGCTTCTCGATGAATCCGGATCGAGCACACGGTAGGCTCCGAAGATAGTTGATCGGTCCGTCGAGAAACTCTCCTTTGGCGACGCATCTAGGCGACGGCCTGTCTCGGCCAGCTCGTCATGCGCATACCGATTCGTCGGGTCGTAGCCAAGAGCGTGATCGAGCTCCGATGCCGCCCAAGCAAGCATGTCGGGCTCGTCCATTTCGAGATATTTGCGGGCTTGGTTTAAATGTGCGCGCGACGCCTCGAGTCGAGCCCTATCAAACACCATGCGGTACTCGATGTTGTCCGGGTGCTCGTCTCGAGCCTGCTGGTAGTAGATAACGGCCTCGTCCCAAGCACCGACTCTCGCCGCCCGCTGCGCCTGCTCGGCCGCCTTCGAAGTGTGGCAGGCCGCAAGCGCAACCGACAAGCAGAGAAACGCTGCACGCACCATAGTCCATCTTAACCGAGCCGGTGAGATGAAGCTCGATCGGGACTTTCGCAAATAGTGCGCGTGCGCTCGATCACTGTAGTATTTTGCCCATAGGCGGTCTATCGGCTTGGCCAGCAAGCCGTTTCGTTCCTGACGGTTAGAGTGCCGACGCGCGTGGCACCGCTCTTGCGTCCCTTACGAGCAATGCTCTGCCCCTCCTGCCAAACAAGTCAGCCCTTGTCGTTCCGTTGCAAGGATTGTGGCGTCGAGATGATGCGAGGCAACTACCGGGAGGCGGCGGGCGACCTGGAACCAGCCCCGACACCATCTCCGGGCGGGGGCGCGGGCGTGATAACAGCGATCCAGCCGATGCCACTTCCCGCAACCGGGACGGCGCTCGATAACCCTTACGCGTCGCCTGGGGCGGACGAGGCGCCACGCAAAACAACGTCCGCCAGAGGAGTCATCGCCAGTCGCAGCGCGCGATTAGCGGCCGTCATGATCGACTATGTCTGCGTCCTCCTCGTCACCGTCCCGGTGCTGAGCTCCGCCATCCTGGTGGCGGCCTCCGAGCAGAGAGCCTTCGGTGAGCTCGGGGTCGCGGCAACATTGGCCGGCCTCTTCGTTTTGGGTATCGTCCAAGCCTCCTACCTCGTCCGCGAAGGACAGACGATTGGCAAGAAGTTGCTGAAGATTCGTATCGTCGATCATGTCGACGGCGAAATACCTCACTGGTCCCGCCTGCTCGCAATGCGATATGTGCTGAACACCGCACTGCGCCAAATACCGCTCTACGCTTTCGTGGATGTCCTGTTCATCTTCGGCGTGGAGCAGCGCTGCGTTCACGACTACCTCGCCGGCACCAAAGTCATCGAAATCTGAGAGACCGGCCCCGCCCGTGACCGTTCCCTAATTCCCGCACCTCGTGGTGACGTGAGATAATAGACACCACAGGCTTCCCTTTCCGCCGCCTATGCAGCCTCGCGACGATCGATCTTTCGAACCGCTGAGCAATCGCACTTATCTCAAGACTCCAGAGAACGTGCGGCTCGCTTTTCGCCTCGCCGGACCCGGCACGCGGCTCGGCGCTTATTTGGCGGACTTCGTATTGCGGGTCGTCATCTTCTACGCGATGGCCATCGCCGCTTCAATGCTCCTGGCCCCGCTGACCGGCACCGGTCTTTCGACGGGCCTCTTCTACGTTCTCGCCTTCGTGCTCGAATGGGGCTATGGGTGTTTCTTCGAGACGTGGTGGAACGGGCAGACGCCCGGAAAGCGTCTCTTCGGACTGCGCGTCATCAAGACAGAGGGTTACTCTATCGGCTTCTACGACGCCATGCTTCGCAACCTTCTCCGAGCGGCCGATTTCTTTCCGCTCCTCTATGCAGCGGGCTTCATCGCGGCGGCGTCGACATCCCGTATGCAGCGCATCGGCGATATGGTCGCGGGCACTATGGTCATTCGTGAGCGCCGCCCGGAGCTCAAAGGTGAGATCACGGGGCTTGCCAATTACGAGCCTTTTTCGATGAACGAGTTCGAGCACAATTACCGGCCGGCCGAGAAAACACTCGAGGCGATCGAGGCGCTATTTCGTCGCAAGCTCAGCCTCACTCCGGCGCGGCTCGACGAGATCGCGATGATTCTCGCCGAGCCGATAGGACGGCGCCTCACATCCTTCGACCAAATAAAATTCGCGCGCGAACAGCCTGCCGAGTTCCTGTTTCGCGTTTTGAGAAGCTTGCGTGCCGGCCGCGAGGCCGACGTCACGGGCTCGAGCGCCACATGAACAAACAGAGCTTTCTCCGCGATCGTCGACCTGCTTGGGAACGGTTCGAGTCACTTCTCACGCGAGCCGAGGCCCCGTCTAAGCCGAAGCTCGCCCCCGACGAGGTCAGTGAATTTTCAGAGCTCTTCCGCGCGCTCTGTTATGATCTCGCGCAAGTGCGGTCCCGTGACTGGGGCTCGGCCATCGAGCGCTACTTGAACGACCTCGTCGTCCGCGGTCACGGCGCGTTTTACGGTGGCAAACCCATGAAACGCGGCCGCGTGACGGTGTTCTTTACCCACGTCTTCCCGCGGCTCGTGCGACAGAATCAAGCTTTCTTCTGGGTGGCGGCGGCGTTGTTCGTCGTGCCCATGGCGGCGAGCTGGGCCATTGTCGCTTCCGACCCTAGTCTCGCGCATCGCGTGCTTCCCGGCTCGGTGCTCTACACGATGGAGAGCATGTACGAGGGCGACTCGACCGAATCCACTCAGGATGCCGATGCCGATAGCGGTTTCGGGCGCCAAGATGCGGCCATGGCCGGCTTCTACGTAAAGCACAACACATCGATCGCCTTCCAGTGTTTTGCTCTCGGTTTCTTCCTGGGTATCGGAACGATATACGTTCTTCTCTCGAACGGGATTCAGGTCGGCACGGTAGCTGGCTATGTCATCGCCCAAGGGCACGGCGAGCGTTTCCTGAGCTTCGTCGTCTGCCACAGCTCCTTCGAGCTCACCGCGATCGTCGTCTCGGGCACGGCCGGTCTCGTGCTCGGTCACGCGATCCTTGCGCCCGGCAATTTGTCGCGCATGGATTCTTTGCGCGAGCGCGGCCGGGTGGCCGTTCAACTCGCTCTCGGTGCTGCCTGGATGCTTTTCGTCGCCGCGATGATCGAGGGTTTTTGGTCCGCGCAGCCGCTGCCGCCGATGGTCAAATATTTCGCGGCTTCCGTTTTCTGGCTCGCGCTGATCGCCTATCTCGGCTTCGCCGGCCGGGGGGAAGACCCACGATGAAGCTCGAGGAGGCGACCCTCGTACTCGAGCCACGATCGGTCGGCGCTTGCATCGACATTGCGATCCTGTTTTACCAGCGACACATCGGGAAAATTCTCCCGCTCTCGTTCATCTTCGGCGCGGTTCCCGTCACCGTCGGAATGCTCGGCGCGGCCAATGGCAACGGTTGGCTTCTCTCGGGGCTGCTGTTTTTCTTCGTGTCCCCGTTTCTAGGCGCCACCGTCGTCGCCGGCGCGGGCCATCACGTCTTCGGCGAGGAATTCACCATAAGGCGCGCTTTGATGCATACCTATCGGCGGCTCCCGGTGCTTCTTCTCTGGCTCCCCGCGGCCCGCCTCGTCTATGCTCTCATCGGGATCATGTGCTGGGGCTTGCTCTCGGTTCCGTTGGCAGCACGTTACGGTTTCTTGTCCGAAGTGCTAATCCTCGAACAGCTCCGTGGTTCCCGAACGCTGAAACGCCTCGAGGAAATTCTTCGCAACTCTTATTTCGAGGCTTGCAGTCGCTATACGACGATTGTCGCCTTCACGTTTTGCGTGGGCCTTACGCTCTTTCTGCTTTTTGATCTAGGCGCGCAGTTCCTCTTCGCCACACCAATATTGATGGCCAAAGTTTCCTGGGCCGTTGCCGCCGAAGACATCGCGAACTTGCTCGCCTACGATCCTCTGCTCGTGGGGGCTCTCTCCGCAACGTGGTGGCTCGTCTACCCGCTCGCGCGATTGGCTTGGTTTTTTTGCTATCTCGATTTACGCGTTCGCAATGAAGGTTGGGATGTCGAGATCGAGCTTCGCGTCGAGGCAAGGAGACTCTTGAATGCGTAGTGAGCGATTTGCCGTCCTATGGCTCTTCGTCTGGACGGGGGCCGCCGCTGCCGTCGCGCAAGACGAGCAGGCAGAAAGCATCGTGTATAGGGACGCAATGGTCGTTCAGGAGACGCTCGAGACAATCATGGCGCGACCGGAATTTCGTCGGCTCACGGAAGAGCCTGAGCCTGCGGCCTCCGGCGAGAACGCCTCTTGGCTCGAGCGTTTCTTCGAGTGGCTCGAGGAGGTGCTGGCGTCCGAGCCCAAAGCGGAGGCTCCAAACACTACGAGTTTTGCCGGCGTGAACTATCTCGTCTATGCACTCGCGTTCGCGGGGCTCCTCCTCGTGCTCGCGTTCATCTTGAAAACCGTACTCTCGACGCACAAACAGAAGAGCTTGCCGCCGGGGGACGCAATGTCGCTCATCGTGCAAGCGGGCAAAACACCTGGCGAGACCCCTCCAGAGCAATATTGGGCGCGCGCCGAAAAACTCCAAGCTCAAAAAGACTACAGAGGCGCTATCCGGGAGCTTCTGCTTGGCGCCATGAGTGCTACCGAAAGACGGGGTCTCATCCGGCACCGCCGCGGCTTGACCAACCGTGACTACATTTGGACCGTACAGGGCGCGATGCGGGAGTCGCTCCGCACGATCGTGGCCGCGTTCGAGCTCGTCTATTTCGGCCGACGCGACGCGACCGCAGAGAGTTATCTCGATTGTGCCCGCGCCTATGGAAAGAGCTTCGGCAGTTCGAGCCGCGCGGAGGCATCCGAATGAGACAAAACGACTGGCTTTGGGTGGGCGCGCTCTTGATGCTCGTTGCGGTGGGCTACGGCCTGCTCCCCGCACCCGAGGCGCGTGCCCCGATCGATTCCTTCAGTGAGGATTCCGCGGGGAAAAAAGCGTTCTTTCTTTTGACCCAAGAGCTCTTGGAACGAGTCGAGCGGAGCTCCGGCTCGCTCATCCCCGTGGACGAAGCGGCGGATGTGCTCGTGATGCTCGGGCCCGCGCGCTATCCCGATCGCGCCCAGTGGCAGACGCTCCACGACTGGGTCGCACGAGGACGCGCACTGGTCTTCGCCGCCCGACACCAAGATCCGGCCGTAGCGCTCGAGCCCTTCGGTATCCGTGTCGTGCCGGCCACCGCCGCTCTTCTCGAGCCAACTAACCCCCCTCTCGAGAACGAGGCGTCGGGCTTCGTCACCGATCTCGGTGCCGATTTCGACACCGATCTCGAGGTCGATTGGATCTCCGCTGGCGAAGTAAGGAGCGAGGCATCGGATGTGAGCGTCACGCTCAGCGTCGACGGGTCGCCGCAAGTGATGTGGCGGCCGATAGGTGACGGCGTTGTCGTTGTCGTGGCGAGCGATTACATTTTCACGAACCGTTCCCTCGCGACCGAAGGTCACGGCCTACTTGCATTTCGCATCCTGGAATCCGCATCGCCTCAGGGCTCGGTCTATTTCGATGAAGAGATGAACGAGGGCGGAGCCCCTCGCGTCGTGGGTATTCTGTTCGAATCACCGTTTCGTGTCGTGACGATCCAGTTCCTCGTCATCACGTTGCTCTTTGCCTGGATGGCGGGCCGGCGCTTCGGACCGCTCCTTCGAGCGGCGCGGTCGGCGCGACGAAGCCTCGTCGAGCACGCCGAGGCTCTCGGCAGCCTCCACTTCAAGGTGGGCTCGGGGCCGAAGCTGATCGTTGTCTATCTCGAGTTCTTTCGACAGGATTTTGGTTTACGCTTGTCGGGCCGGGAGCACCATCTCGAGCTCGACAAGCATGCGTTGTCCCCCTTACCGGAGGACGCAAAGTCAGCTGCCGCGATCGACCAGGCGGTACGGGCGGCACGAAGCCCGAGCCTCGAGCGAGGCCGCGTCGCGCATATCTTGCGGTCCTTAGCGGAAGTGAGGCGCAAAGCAACAATGAGGAGTCATTGATGGAAGAGCGGACCATTCCGGAACCGATGCCCCTAGATCGGGTAGCGAGCTTGTTCGAGGCGGTGAGAGCCGAAGTGAGCAAAGTCATCGTGGGTCAAGAGGCCTTGATCGAAGGCGTTCTCGTCGGGCTGTTCGCGGAAGGCAACATTTTGCTCGAAGGCCGGCCTGGGCTCGGCAAGACGCTCTTGGTCAATGTGCTCGCCCGGACCGTTTCCTGCCATTTTCGCCGGATCCAGTTCACCCCGGACTTGATGCCGTCGGACCTCACCGGCCACAGCGTCTACGACATGAAGGAGCAAGAGTTCCACTTCAAGCCGGGCCCAGTGTTCACGAACTTGCTCCTCACTGACGAGATCAATCGCTCGCCGCCAAAGACGCAATCCGCTCTGCTCGAGGTGATGCAAGAGCGCCAGGTCACCGCGGACGGCAAGACTTATCGGTTGGGGCGCCCCTTTCTCGTGCTGGCCACCCAGAACCCGCTCGAGCACGAAGGCACCTATCCGCTGCCCGAAGCGCAAGTCGACCGTTTCATGTTCAAGCTGCTCGTCGACTACCCGACGAACGAGGACGAGAACAAAATCCTCGCGCACTATGCCGCGGGACGCGATCCCAGGGAGTTGAGCGATTTCGATTTGAGCCCCGTCATGCAGACGGAGGACGTGCTAGCCGCCCAACTGGCCGCCTCGCATGTGATCGTGGAGCCGAAAGTCATCCAGTACATCACCGAGATCGTAACCAAGACGCGCGGTTTCCACTCGGTCGCTGTAGGGGCGAGCCCTCGAGGAAGCGTCAATCTGCTAATCGCATCGCGTGTTCTGGCGGCATGCCGCGGGCGCGATTTTGTGACACCCGACGACATCAAAGAGATCGCACCCTGGGTCTTGCGGCATCGTTTGATTTTGCGCTCCGAAGCCGAGATCGAAGGCGAGACGCCGGACGATGTCGTCGCTCAGATCCTGAGCACCGTGACGGCCCCGCGATCGTGATCCCCCGCACGCCTCTTCTGGGCTATGTCGCGCTCGCGGGTGCGGCTCTCGTGCTCGGCATGTGGTACCCGGCTTTCACGCTGGTAGGGCTCACCGCCAATGGAGTGCTCGCTCTCGTCGCCGGCCTCGACCTTTATCGAACCATACGCCCCGACCGATTCGAGACTTCGCGGGAAGTGTCGGACGTGTTGAGCGTCGGGGCGCAAAACCCGGTGGTGCTCAGACTCCTGAGCCATGCGCCAGTGCCGGTGACGCTCGAGCTCACGGATGAACCGCCGGAGCCGAGCCGTGTCGAAGGGCTGCCCGTCGAGGTGGAGCTCACACCGGAGCGTGAAGTCGAGGTGACTTATCACGTCTATCCGCAGCGACGCGGACCCAACCGATTCACGTTCGTGCACTTTCGCTATCAAAGCCCCCTCGGGCTTTGGACACGTAACGTGCGACGGCGGCTCGAGAACGATGTGCGCATCTATCCCGACATCCGAACCGTGCGGCGGTTCGACTTGCTCGCCCGGCGCAACCGCCTTTCAGAAATGGGACTCAAAGTTTGGAGGCTCCGCGGAAAGGAAGGTGAGTTCGAACGACTCAGGGAGTATCGGCGCGAGGACGAGATCCGCCACATCGACTGGCGCGCCACCGCCAAACACCAAAAACTTATCAGTCGAGAATTCACGACCGATAGAAATCAGAACATTGTCATCCTGCTCGACTGCGGGCGCTCCATGCTCAACGAGACCGACGGCATCTCACGTCTCGACCACGGTCTCAACGCATCGATCATCTTGAGCTACATCGCGCTCGGCCAGGGAGACAACGTGTCGCTCATCGCTTTTTCGAACCGGATCGAGCGCTATGTCGGCCCGGTCCGCGGAAAGGCGGCCGTGCACTCCTTGATCCAAAAAACCTACGATCTGGAGCCTCGCCACGAGGCCTCGGATTACGGCCTCGCTTGCGAGGAGTTACTGCGCCGCCAGAAAAAACGCGCTCTCGTTCTGCTCGTGACTTACGCGCTCGACGATCAGCATCTCGAGGCCATCGGCCGCTACTTGCGAACGCTCATCTCGTCACACCTTTTTCTCTGCGTGCTCTTGAAAGACTTGCCTCTCGTGGGCCTCGCCGAGCAGCTGCCGGAGACCGACCTCAAGGCCTATCAAGTCGCGGCGGCAACGGAGATGCTCGCGGCGCAGGAGCGAAGACTCTCCGCTCTGCGGGCCTCGGGGATCCACGCCACCGAAGTGGTTCCCAATGAGCTCGCCGCTGAAGTCATCAACCAATATCTCGACGTCAAAGCTCGCCACCTACTCTGAGCTAACTTAGAACGGCGAGAGACGGAATCCTTCCACGGCGAGCTGAATGGAGAATGGACTGCTGCCAAACGGCACCGAGTCGTCGTTGAAATTGCTGTCGCCCCAAGTGCTTACCTCCGCGTCTACGCCAAGCCCACCACTTCGGGTGACATAGATGGTCCCGTCGCGTCCAAAAAGCGACGTTTTGCCCTCTCCGAGAGAGGTCGAGGTTGTCTCCGGGGAATCCGGGTCGAGGTCGAACTCCCCCGCGCCCGACACCACGCCGACAGCATAAAGAGTGCTCAGGAAGGAGGAGGTGCAAGTGTCGGTGTCGAAGGATCCTTCCGACGCTACGAAGAATACCGTGGCGGGAGCCGGGTCTCCGATGGAGCCCAAGGTCACGGCTTGTGCCGTCATCCTTTCGCCGTCAAAAAACACTCCCTCGAAATCAGCCGGCGTCCCCACAGGGTATTGCGTCGTCGCCGTGCCCTCGACGTCGTTATCCAGCCAGATGCGAAACCCAAAACCCTCAGCAGGGACGGGGGCCCGGCTGTCGCCTCCGGAGCCCGCCATGACGTAGACGCGATTCGGCGTGAACACGTCGTTCAGAAGCGTGACCGGCGCGGTGATCGGATGATCGGTTCCCATCGCCGCAAAGACAGTAAATTGCCAGTTCGCGGGGTCCGGATCCGTCGTGACGAGCTTGTGGACGTTGCCTTGGACATCCGGAATATAGAGTCGCGTCACAAAGTCTTTGGCGTCCAGGGTGTCCTCATCATGAGGGTTGAACAGCGTCGGCCTTGCCGGAAGCGCGTTGTACGGGATCGCGGCCGAACTGTCGTTTCCCGCCCACGCCGTGTAGTAGATGAAGCCATCTTCGGCGCGAAAAGCGAAGAGGTTCTGCCCTTCGTTGTCGTTGTTCTCACAACCATATCCACCGCCGGCAAAAACGAGCCATTGATCGACCTCGTCGAGCGTTGTGCTCGGACCAGTCCGGGTGTCGACGTTGCCCAGAACCGGGGTCGAGAAGGTCTCGCCAAGCCCGTCGATCGGCCCTTTCAAGGTAGGCCGTTGACGGATACCGCGAAAGCGCCGAAAGCCCCGAAAGCGCCGAAAGCGCCGCCGTTCTTCCGGCACAGTTCTGCCCGTCCGCAAATCGCGATTACCACGATTCCACAACAAGCGGATGGAGCTCGGGTTGCTCGGTACGGTAGTGATGTCCATCGCAGTGATGAAGCGCCCTCCTTTACCGCGGCCGAAGACGATCAGCGAGTGCCATTCATCGTCTTCGCCGTGATCGGAGCGAAGGAACACGTCATCGACGGTCGCGTCTCCCGCCAGCGTAAAGTTGTGATTGAGAACGCCGTTATTGTTCGTCACGATTTTCTTGACGACATCCTTAAGCGTGTCCCGGCTTCCAGCAAGCTCGCCCTGCGCTAGCCCGATGACGTCGTCCGGAATGAACGCGACGAGCTCCGCGCCTGTTTTCGCGTCGAAGCCTTGCAGCATTCCGAAATTGGACGGGTAGTATACGACCGTCTTTCGATTGAAGTGGTCCCAGTAGAAGCCGTGGCCGGGGACCGAGCCGCCGACGCCGTACTTGCTGGTATGCGCGAGCGGCGGGTCAAAATCGGGCGATCGAGGGGGGTTCGAAACCACCGCGACGGATCCGGCGGTGTTCTCGTAGAGCTTCCACGTGAGCTCGCCATTCTCGTCGAGAAGAGAGAGGTTGAGGTTACCGCTGCTGTTATAAATCGTGCCTGTGCTCGGATCGACAGAGAGTCGGTAGCCACGTGTGACTTTGACAACGATATCTCTCGCGTCCGCATCGGTCAGTGCACCTGTCCCGTCGACCTCCGTGAGATAGCCAGCGCTGACGCCCAGATCCGTGGGAAGAACGTTGCCCGTGGTGAAAGGCAGAACTTGGGTGCTCCCCTCTTTGTTGAAGAAAATGGGGCGCGCATCCGGGTTGTCATCTTGAAGCTCGACCCCGGCATCCCAAATCAACGAGAAATCCGCGTTACGCGCCGTGTGAGGAAAAGCAGGGTCGGTCACCGTGTAAATATTGAAGGCTCTCAAATGACCACGAAAGCTCGGTACCTCCACGGTCGACGTGAACAAAACGTTATTGCGATGCGCCGCGCGCGCGATCCGCGCGGAAAGAAAATAAGAAGCGCTAGCGCTCCCTCCCGGGTCGAGATCGAGGGCCGAAACGCCTGTATTCGTATGGGTCGGGATGACTTCCCTTACAGACGCGACGGTTGAAGTGCCGAAAGCTACTTCTGAGCTCGGAATGTCAACGCGGGCGAGGATGTCTTCGAAAGCAGCGACGAGCCCTACGCTATCATCCGCAAAGAGCGCTGCGTTCATCAAGGATCGGTCGCGACCCGGGAGGCGGGCGCCACTCGCCATCCAGGAAATCGTGTTGAGCCTCACCTTGTCATCTGGCGACAGATCCATCCCGATCGTGAAGATGTTACCTTTCGAGCCATCGAGAGCAGGATCGATCGCCTTGAGCGCGGTTTCACCTTTGAGGCCCGCGTTGTACGCTGCGGTATCGCGGGCGTTACGCCAGTAAGAGGCCCATGAACCGGTGTAGGGGGAAGTCACCACGAAGGTAGGGTCGGTCGAGCTCGGCCTCATCCCGACGGGAGCTACCAGTTCGGAGACCGACGTGAAAGGAACGCCGCCGACCGTCACGGGGAGTGCGGGTGGGTACCCACCAGCTCTACATTCGCACGTATCGTTGCCATCCGTGACCTGAATGATGAAATTCTTCTGGTCGGTCAGGAGATTGTTCACGAAATCGGTCGTATTAGCACTCACGGTCGGGTCGTCCGGACGATGTTTACCGACCAGATATTCCGCGATATCCGTGTAGGAGATGCCGATCGGCGTCATGCCCGTAGCCCTGAAGGCTGGGTCGTCGAGGGTCCCCCGGATGTCCGCCGTCGAATCGTCACCACAAAGCGGCGGGGGAACAAAAGCCGAATCCTTGAGGCCAATACATCCATCGGGTTTGTCTGGAAAAAAATCCAAATCATCCGGCGCGTCGACACGAAGGCACCTTCCGCGCCGATCGAGTCGGTTCACATCGTAATACACGAAAGCCCAATTGACGCGAGGCCGGCCGGAAGAATCGACAATCCGGTCCATGAGGTCCCTGATCACGGCCTTCGCGATATCGATTTTGCAATCGACCCCAATCCTGCACCACGCAGAATTGAACCCCCTGTTCATCGAGCCGGACGTGTCGAGCACGATCCAGACGTTGTGAAGGACACCGGAAGTAATGACGTCGAGCGGATCGAGTCCTCGGCTGACGAGACACGGTTGCTGGGCATGCCCCGTCTGCGTCCAGGTGATCGCGACCGCGACGGTGATGAGAGCCAAGAAAGTTCTTTTGATGGTTTGACTATATTGCATGATTTCTCGTCCTCGATCTATGAACCTGAATCTCAGTTCGACCCCGAGCTCTACGGTGTGATCATCGACGACCCTAGGCCGACCGTGTTCGACTCCCCGTAGGTCGTACGCCTCCGGCCCGAGTCGCTCGCACGAGACGTATCGGAATAATCGTCACCTTCTAGGCCGCTGCTCGACTGCCGGACGGTCATTTCCAGCCGCCGCAGCGATACCGGCCGCGCCGCGCCAGCGCCCATCGCCCCAGGAGCCGTCCCTTCGGCCGTCAAGATCACGCGATCGTGACGCCCGAGCGGATCCTGTGGCGTAGGGGCACCGTAGTCTCGATCGCCGACGACCGGTCGACGGGCCCAGATCGTGATGCTTCCTTCCAGATCCGCTTCACCGTCCCCATCCAAATCGCCGGACACGGCGGCTCCTGCCTGACGAAAATCGTATTGTACCAACGTACCGTCCGGTCGCGTGAGCACCCGACCGATATAGATGCGGACGCACGGCCCAGACCCATCGGGCTGGCAGCGATCGACGTAATATTGATAGTCGCGACAACCGAACGTCGTCCGAGTACATGCGCCCGCATCGGGATGCCCGACGCCCCACGCGGCGCCCGAGCTCGGTACCGTTACGTCAGCTCTTGCTGGCGGCAGGAGCGCGGCGAAGTCGCCGTTGTTGAGCAGGGAGGCCGCAACGACGTTCTTGCCGTATTCCAGCGCCGCGTCGGCGTTGAAAAATGCTTGCTCGCCCCAGCGATAATTGATCGCGATGTCCTTTTCTGTCGTGGTCGTGAGCATGAGAGCCATGCCCAGGACCGTAAGAATGAAGAGGACCAGGATTGAGATGACGAAGGCCGAGCCTTCGTCACGAGAAAAAGCGCGAGTTGAGTGCATCATGTTGCTCCTCGTATGAATCGTCTCAATAAATAAAGCGAATGCCGCGGGCAAAAAACGCGACCGCTTGTTTTCCGTGCGTGCTAGCCAACGCTCGCGGTTCGATAAGTCGTAAACCGCGCTTCTCCAATGATCGCGAACGAAGAGCTCATGCCCGCTGCCGGAAGACAGCGCACACGGATCTGCAACATTTCGAGGGGAAGCCCCGGTGCGTTAACCTCGGTGATCTGCCAGCGGACTTCATAGAGCGCGTTCCCAGCACCCACACGTTGCCCGTCCGCATCGTAGAACTGCACATAATTGCCGCCACCCGCGTCGACGTCTCCCCCGTCCTGGAGCACGGGGTTGCGCGCTCGCACCGCGGGATTGGAATAAAAAGGCGCGGCCTTGAGTCGCTCGAGTTGCTCACGTGCGAGGGCCGTCGAGGAGGTCATGTGACCCGAGAGCGAGTTCGATCGCGTCGCCAAAACCATCATCTGAGCCAGCGACAAGAGCCCAACGCTCAAAATGACGATTGCAATCAGGACCTCGATGAGTGTGAAGCCACCTTCTCTTTTTTTCGTTTCTCGTCTCATAGCCATTATGTCTGGCCCCTCAAAACTCATCTTCCAGACGCACACGGCCACCTGGGCTCACACGGATAACGCGGCTCAAGTTCGTCCTTATGTCTCGGAGCGTGACGAGCCAATCAACACCGTTAGGTGCCTGCACGAGCGCGGGCACTCCCACCGCACCCGCTGCGTTCACCGCCGACACCGAGCCGTCCGCCCGGAACAACAAGGCGTTGCGCACGCCGACATCGAACCCGAGATCCACGGGCAAACCCGTCGGAATGCCGTGGGGCGACTGGACTCCTGCCGCGGCATCGGGATCGACGATATTGGACGGCGGGTTCGGGACTGTGCCGTAATTGGTCGTGTCCCCAGGACCGAAGAGACCCGGGTTTTGTGGGTAAACACCCCTATCCCAGCTTCCGGTGACGGGGCTGGGGTCGAGACTCGTGAATTGATACTGACCGGGCGCAGGATAATTGAAATTAAGAAGAATGCCACGAGATGTATTGCGTTTGACTGCCTGCGAACGGGCTCTGTGAACCTGAGCCGTCAGAGCATGAGCTGCTCCCGTTATCTTATAGTTGCGTATGAAGTTAAGACCCATCGGGATGGACGCCGCAGCCGAGATGGCAATAATGGCCATGACCACCAAAAGCTCGATGAGTGTAAATCCGCGCGAGGGAGAGCTTGAACTAGACGCCACGGCGCTCACCTCCTGTACTTTAGCTTGTCAGGGAGAATAGAGTTTATCACAAGTTTGGATGTCAAGGCCAGCCTCTCGCCGAGTGCTAAGCTAGGATCCGATGGCTGTCCGACCTAGCAGCGTCGCCTGGCACGAAGCGCACGACATTATTTGGGAGAGGCGATACCGCCTCGCCCTCGGCTTTCTCTTGATGATCATAGGCCGGCTGGCAGGTCTCGTGCTACCCGCGACCTCCAAATTCCTCGTGGACGAAGTCATTGGCAACGCGCGCGCGGAATTGCTGGCACCGCTCGCCGCCGCCGCCGGACTGGCTACCCTCGTTCAAGCATCCACGGGATTCGCGATCTCCCAGATCCTGGGAGTCGCCGCCCAAAAGGCCATCACCGACTTGCGCAAATCGGTCCACGACCACGTACTCCAGCTCCCGACAGCTTATTTCGACTCCGTCAAGAGCGGCGAGCTGATATCACGGATCATGACCGACGCTGAGGGCATCCGGAATCTCGTCGGCACCGGGCTCGTGCAGCTCTCGGGCGGGCTCCTCACGGCAACGATTGCACTATCGGTGCTCTTTTACTTGAATTGGCGTCTCACCTCGCTCACGCTCATCGTTCTCTCGTTATTTGGGGGAATGATGGCGCTCGCCTTTACCCGCCTCCGGCCGCTTTTCCGCAAGCGCGGCGAGCTGAACGCAACCGCTACCGGCCGCCTCGCCGAGGCTCTAGGCGGGATCCGCATCGTGAAGTCTTACACAGCGGAAAAGCGCGAAGGCCGCATTTTCGGCAGCAACGTGGACGCTCTCTTCGAGAATGTCAAAAAAGCAGTGACCGCCATGGCCGGTGTCTCCGCGGGGTCCACGATCATTTTCGGCACGGTCGGAGTCTTGATGATCCTGGTCGGGGGCCGGGCGATCCTTGCGGGTGCTATGACGTTGGGCGATTTCGTCATGTATATCTTTTTTACCGGGCTGGTGGCGGCGCCGCTCGTGCAAATATCGTCGATTTCCACACAGCTCAGCGAGGCTTTCGCAGGGCTCGACCGCATACGGGAGATCCGCTCCCGCTCGACAGAGCTCGAACAAGACCAAGCCCGTGTGCCACTTCCCACCGTCTTCGGCCACATCGCCTTCGAGGACGTGTCGTTCGCTTATACGGAGGGCGTTCCCGTCTTGAAGCACATCTCGTTCGAGGCGCCCGCGGGAACGACGACGGCGCTCGTCGGCTCGAGCGGCTCGGGCAAGAGCACGCTCGCGAGCCTCGTTTTGGCCTTCAATCGACCTCAGTCAGGCCGAGTGCTGATCGACGGCCAGGACCTGGCCGAAATAAGACTCGGCGACTACCGCTCACATCTCGGAGTGGTGTTGCAGGACAACTTTCTCTTCGACGGCACCGTTTCCGACAACATCGTTTACTCACGTCCGGACGCTTCCGAAGAAGACATACGCGAAGCGAGCCGCATCGCGCATTGCGACGAGTTCATCATGGGCTTCGAGAACGGCTACGACACCGTGGTCGGTGAGCGCGGGGTCAAATTGAGCGGAGGCCAACGCCAGCGCATCGCGATCGCGCGCGCGATTCTCGCCGATCCCAAAATCTTGATCCTCGATGAGGCGACCTCGAGCCTCGACAGCGAGAGCGAGTCGATGATTCAAGACGGTCTGCGCTCGCTGCGCACAGGCCGCACCACCTTCGTCATAGCGCACCGCCTGTCGACCATCATCAGCTCCGAGCAGATCCTCGTCATAGAGGACGGGGGAATCGTCGAAAGGGGCCATCACGAAGAGCTCCTCGAGAAGGTCGGGCGGTACCGAGAGCTCTACGACCGCCAGTACAAGCTCGAGATGAATCGGTTCATCAATCCCGGTGAGGATTTCACTCCTGCCGACGAAGAGCCCGAGCCGAGCCCCGCCGGTTTCGATCCCCGGAAAAACCTTTGACGCCAGACGAGGGCGCGATCATCCGACAGACCATCGATTCGACGTGGGCAGACGAAGCGTCGAAGCAGCGCTTGCACAGCGAGTTGAACGCGACACTTTAGCGTATGCGATAGAATCGCGCGGTGATCTACGTGGTCGTCGTCGTTCTCTACTTGACCTTGCTCGTCGGCGTCAGCCTCTACCGCTCGCGGCAAGTGAAGACGCAAGACGATTTCATGGTGGCGGGACGCAGCGTTCCCTGGTACATGCTCGTTGGAACGCTCGTTTGCACTTGGGTCGGATCGGGAAGCCTCTTCGCCGGTGCCGGCCGGGGTTTCCGGGAAGGATTTTCCGCTCTTTGGATGAGCGCGGGGGCGTGGGTCGGGATCGCGATCGTTTATTTTCTCGCGGGACGGGTCCGCCGGATTGCGCAATATACAGTGCCCGACATTCTCGAGACCCGGTACCACCCGGCTGCGCGGGTCCTTGGCACCCTCGCCATCGTCATCGCTTATCTAACGATTGCCGGCTACCAATTCATCGGCGGCGGCCGTCTCTTGAACATCCTCTACCCCGCCGTCGATCCGGATACCGGCAAAGCGATCATTTGCGCTCTCGTTATCTTGTTCACGGTAACCGCCGGGATGCTCTCGATCATCTCTCTCGATGTCTTTAACGGGATTATTATCATCGTCAGCATCGCCGTCGCCGCACCTCTGGCGCTCGCGGGCGCCGGCGGATGGTCGACGCTCGTCGAGACACTTCCGGCGACACATTTCACCGTCACGGGACGATTGGGAATCTCCTCGGCGATCGGACTCTTCCTGCCAACGCTCTTCTTGCTGCTCGGCGAGAGCAGCATGTATCAGAAGTTTTTCGCCGCGCGTGACGAAGCCGCGGCGCGCAAAGCCGTCATCGGAATGATCCTCGGCGTCATTTTCGTGGAAACGCTGATCGATGTGACGGCGATCTTCGCGGCGGGAAGCTACTGGACCAACCCAGCTTTCGTCGCCGCCAATGGCAGCTTCGACACGCGCGCGACGGAGACCATCCTGCTCGTGCTCGCCCGGCACAACTTGCCCGTCATCGCCGGCAGTCTCCTGCTCGCGGGGGCGGTCGCCATCGTTTTCTCGACGGCGACGACGTTTTTGATGGTGCCCTCGACCAACTTCGCGCGCGACATCTATCAGCGCTTCATCAACCCCGACGTCAGCGAAAAAGGCATCATCTTTTTCCAGCGCATTTGCATCGTTGTGCTCGCCCTCGTAGCCTACGTGGTCACGACACGCTTCGAAAGCATCCTCGATATGGCGCTCTACGCTTACACGATGGTGGGCGCCGCGGTGACGCCGGCACTTCTGGCCGCCTTCTTATGGAAGCGGGTGACGCCGGCTGGAGGCGTCGCTTCGATCGCGGCGGGGATCGTGACCACGATCGCCTTCGGCTTTCTCGTGAGCGGCGGGATGGAACATTTGAATCTTGGATTCTTCCTGCTGCCGCTCGACTACGATTACATTATTTATCCAGCCGCGACGGCCTCTATATTGAGCCTCGTGATCGTGAGCTTGCTCACCCCTCCTTCGCCAGAGGAGGTCTGGAAGAAGTTCCTCACGAACTAGAAAAGGAGTGGACTTTGGCCTATCAACGGATTCGGCTCGAAGAAACGGGACCGGTAGCTCGGTTGACTCTGAGTTGGCCGGAGAAACGCAATGCGCTCTCCCTCCAGATGATGGAAGAAGTCACTCACGGCCTCAAAACCCTAGCGGGAAACCCGGACGTGCGCGCGGTTATCTTAGGTGCCGCCGGAACGGCTTTTTCGGCGGGACATTTTCTCACCGAGATGGTCGACAAAGATCTCAACCAACAGCGCCTCGTCTTCGACACCTGTATCGAGATGATGGAGACGGTGCAGAACATCTCACAGCCCGTGATCGCCGAAGTACCGGGAACCGCCTACGCCGCCGGCTGTCAGCTCGTCGCGACCTGCGATCTCGCCGTCGCGTCCGAAGGGGCCCGCTTCGCCACGCCCGGCGTCAAGATCGGCCTCTTTTGCACGACGCCCATGGTGGCTCTTTCCCGAGCCGTGGGCCGCAAGCGCGCTATGGAGATGCTCTTGACGGGAACCCCCGTGGACGCGGAGACGGCCGCCGATTGGGGTCTCATCAATCGCGTCGTTCCCCACGAGAAACTGCGGGAGGAAACGGAGCAGCTCGCACAAAAAGTAGCCGATGCCAGCGCGCTCGTCATCTCGCTCGGCAAGCAAGCGTTCTACACGCAAATCGATCTCGAACAGAACAAAGCCTATGGCTACGCCAAAGAAGTCATGAGCATGAACGCCATGGCGCTCGACGCCCAGGAAGGCATGTCGGCTTTTCTCGAGAAGCGGAAGCCTTGCTGGGTCGGGAAGTGAACCTAGGGAAGACCGCAAAAATTTCAAACACGAGAACGACGAGAACCGCCGCAAAGATCCGACCCAGATCGACAAAGTCGACAATGTCGCCTCGAACGGCACCGGAGTAATCGAAGGCCGCATCAAAGGCTTCAAAGACGAGGATCTCGGCACGTATAAATACGACGTCCTGATCGATGGCGTCGACCCCAAGATCGATATCGACGGCTAGCGAATTAGTCAGTGTCTCGTTCGCGGGTGAGCCGGTAATAAGCACTCGACTCCGTGCGGTGCAAACCTTCGACGCGATAGCCTTTCTCGAAATATTGCTGAAAGAGCTTCCGCGTCTGCAGACGCCAATCGAGCGCCAGCTTCCGATTCCGCGCCATAAGCTCGGTGATCGTCTTCGGGAACTCTATGACAAAAACCTCGACGTCCAACTCGAGGTCGAGCTCGTCGCAACGTAGAAGGCCTTCATCGCTCACGCTGGTTCGGTTGGCCCGCGGCAATTCTTCCCAGCCAGGCCAGTCCTCCCATTCCTGACGAAGGGCTTTCACGACACGCTGGCTCTCGAGGTCCCAGAGCGCCTCGAAGCGGTCTGTCGGAAGACCACCATGAATGGGGCTGTCGCTCACACCGTAAAGGTTCACTTTGTACTTGCGGACGATGCTACCGAGACGATTGAGGTTTAGATTCGCGTTCCGCGCTTGCAGGGGGTCGAACGTCCAATTGACGAAATCGAGGCCTTGCTCCAGCACCTGCTGTCGCTGCGCCCATTTGAGCCTCTCACCAAGTCGTTGACCGCGGTAATCGGGTAATACTGCGAGCATGTGCGAATGATGGTACGAACGGCCGCGATCCCAACCGGCAAAACCGCAGACGAACCCAACCATCTTGTTGCCGTCGAAGGCACCTAGGCATATGCCCCCATAGTGATCCATGGCGACGAGGTGGCCCGCCGGGACAACGTCGATTTCGGCGAACCCCCACACGTCGAGCTGAAGTTGGGCACAAGCCTTGTATTCCGAGAAGGCCTCGAGGCCTCTGATCTCAACGCTCACGCAGCGCATTCTACGGCCGGCATGTGGAAGCGTCAATAATGAGGCGGCGAGGCTGACTAAGCGCGTGCGCTCCATCGCCTAAAGGCGATGGGTTCGGTCGCCGACTAAAGTCGGCTTGGTCTTCCGCAATTCGCTATTCGCTTACCTTGAAACTATCGTCG